>WBZP01000056.1_pt1 | contig 155208 bp, 82 predicted proteins | sample 5204301 | NCBI WGS metagenome assembly WBZP01 (sample SAMN12412401, study PRJNA552823) | activated sludge metagenome | isolation source: activated sludge from nitrification reactor of wastewater treatment plant... | place: USA: Pennsylvania | collected 2017 | reverse complement strand
GATGTCGGCTCGTCGCATCCTGGGGCTGGAGAAGGTCCCAAGGGTTGGGCTGTTCGCCCATTAAAGCGGCACGTGAGCTGGGTTCAGAACGTCGCAAGACAGTTCGGTCCCTATCTGTTGTGGGCGCAGGAAGATTGAAGAGACCTGTCACTAGTACGAGAGGACCGTGATGGACGAACCGCTTGTGTATCTGTTGTACCGCCCGGTGCAGCGCAGAGTAGCAATGTTCGGCCGGGATAAGCGCTGAAAGCATCTAAGCGCGAAGCCTACTTTGAGATGAATCTTCCGATTAAGGGTCGCAGAAGACGACTGCGTTGATAGGCTGCAGGTGGAAGTGTGGTAACATATTGAGCCGAGCAGTACTAATTACCCGTAAGCTTCCTTTTTTTTATGTTTTTTTGGAAATAAAAAAACAATTTTTCTGTCGGGAGGCAAAAGCCTGACAGGACGTTCTGTCACAAAAGGGCGGAGTAGTTCTTAAGAAAGTGGTTCAGTGGTTTACTTTTTTTCTTAAACGGCTTACATAGATTTAACCTTTCCCATCTTTGTCAAAGATTAAGTTCAGAGATGCCGGCATTCGAGCAAGGATGCCCTCTGAAAAAGAAATGTTGGTGCTTTTAGCGGCGGGGATCCACTTCTTCCCATTCCGAACAGAATCGTTAAGCCCGCCAGCGCTGATGGTACTATCCGAGATCGGATGGGAGAGTAAGTCGGTGCCAACACAATATATAAAAACCAGGTTTTGAAGCCGCTGTCCCTAACAGGATAGCGGCTTTTTTTGTGCCGGGTCATCGCGAGCAAAGCGGCGCATCGCCCTCTACGCCTGCGTTCCGGTGAGGTCAAAAACCAAAATCAGCCTCGAAGGGCGCAGCAAAGGTCGCAAAATCCTGTTGGTTTTCTGAGTGGTTTGCCTCCGTAGAAGGCTTGGATTATAAACTCCGACAATGGTCTGTGACCTGCAAGAGGCAGCGGCGGCACAGCGCCATCAAGTATTATGACCCCAACCCAATATGAAGACAAAAAATCCGCTTCTCTACTTTAAAGTGGTTGTGTAAAATGAGAAGAGGGCAAATGTATGATCTACAATTGTACAGCGACCCAAGCATTTATTGCTATCTACTGCCCTGCCTGCCTGTTTCTGCCCGAAAATGCCCTGCGCAGGCTGGTTTTACAAAGCAACAGACTGAAGATGCGCCAAGCCCGGCAAACCCTCAGGCGCAAAGCCCAGCATAAATCCGCCGCCGCCCGCACCGCAAATTTTCAGGTAGTAGTCCCCGCTGTCGAGGCCCTGTTGCCACAGAAGACGCACCGCCTCGGGTACCATCGGCAAAAAGTGGCGGAGTTGGAAAACGGAAAGTTGACGCAACGCAGGCCAGAAGGCCCCTGCATCGGCCTGTAGCCAGGCCGCAAGGGCCGCTTCGTGCGCAGGCAGCAGTTCCTGTTCCACCAGGAGGCGGAAGGCGGGCGTTTCCCACTGCGCCAGAAACCACTGCACCAAAGGGCCGGTTTGGCGCGGCAGGCAGGTATCCAAAAGAAAAAGGGCGGGGGGGTGGGGCCATTTGGCCAGGGTGGGCAGGGCCACTTCTGTTTTGTTGCGGATCAGCAGGGGACGTTCCAGATAGGAAGTCAGCGGGTCTATACCCGAACTGCTGCCGTGGAAAAAACTTTCCATCTCCGAAAAAGTCGCTTTCAGGGCGGCAGGGTCTGTCTCGTGGTACAGGGCATAGTCCGCATAGATGGCCGCGCACAGGGCCCCCGAACTGCCCATGCCGTAGCCTTCCGGAATATTGGACTCGAAGAAAAGCCCTTTTTGCAAATTGGCATGAAACGTGTTATTTATGAGCTGCTTGCGTTCCAAACACTGTGCAAATTCCAATAAGCGCGCCTGTCTGGGAGTACCGGGCTGCCCCGGCTCCTGCCATTGCCACCGGCCACTGAAAGTCGGTAGCGGCAGGGTAAGGGCCGATGCTCCGGTGAGGAGCAGGTGTTCGCCGAACAGTAGGATTTTAGCAGGATAATGGATGCGCATAAGCAGAAATGCAAAAGCGTCCCGATACCAATACACCTGTTGAAACACCCAACTGCGGATCATCAAACAGCAGCTTTTCGGAGGGTGGACAGGGGAGTTAAAAGGGACGCGCAAAAATACAGATTGTTTGCGTTGCAGCGGCAGATTTTGCGCTATCTTTGCCGGTGCTGCTACATTCGGGAGCCTGTTGCGCTGACATAGGCGTATCGCAAGGTTCTTTTTGAAGTATTATCTTTACTTTTTTTATTCAATTCGTGAGAAATACCCTCTATTTATTGGCCGTATTGCTTGTTTTTTTGGCAGGTGACCGTCTGGCCGGTACTTTTTTAAAAAAACAGGCAGACAGCAGCCGGTTGCGCTATGCACGCCTCTATAACGGCAGTGGGCAGGCCGACCTGCTTTTTGTAGGCAATTCGCGTGGACTCACCTTTTATCAGCCTTATATCGAACAAAAAACCGGCCTTTCTACTCTGAACCTCAGCTACAATGGCCTGCCCGCAGAGATGGCAGAAGTACTCACCCGCGACTTTCTCGAGCGGTATGCCCCCCCTCAGGCAGTAGTAATAGACATTACCTTATGCGACCGCACCAACGACGAGTTGGTAACCGCTTTTACCACCTACGCCGACCGTTCCGCACCGCTTCAAAACCTGTTGCAGCAAAAACTGCCCACGGTCTGGTGGGGCGCACAGGTGTCGCATCTGTTCCGCTACAACAACGAAATTTTTCAGCGCGCCCTCTATTACCGGAACCGCACCGACGAGGACTGGCTGCTGGATCGCACTATCACCGAGCGGCTGGCGGCGCAGGCGGACTCCATGAAGTACGGCATGAATCCCGATCTGGCTCCCCCGTTGGAACGCACGGTGGCGGCGCTACAGGCAAAAAAAATCCCCGTTTTTCTTGTCATTGGCCCTTATTTTTCCGGTTTTGCCAAAAATATAGCCCGTTTGGACGAATTGAAGGCACGGATAGAAAGCAATACCGGACTAAGGGTACTGGACTTTCGCGATGCCCTTACCGATCCTTCGGATTTTGGCGATTTGCAACATCCCAATAAAAAAGGCAGCATCCGCTACATGGATTTGCTATTGGATAAAATGGCCTTGTTGCAGGCAACGCGCCCACAGGACACTTTGGGCCACCACTCCGATACCCTACAATAAAAACCCATGAAAAAAAATGATGTCAGCCTGCGGGAAGCCCTTACCGCCATGCTCCGGGAGTTCAAATTGGCCGCACCACTCAATGAGGCCCGGGTAAAAAGCCTATGGCCGGAAATCATGGGTAAAACCATTGCCACCTACACCACCGGGGTGGAAGTACGCAGGCAGGTGCTGTATGTCACCATATTGTCCGCACCCCTGCGGCAGGAATTATCCTACTCAAAAGAAAAAATTAAAGACCGCCTGAATGAGGAATTGGGAGAAAATTTCATAAAGGATGTAGTTATACAGTAAGTTTTGCGTATAAAGGGTGAGATGACTTATACGGCTGCGTTGTAAGCCCATCTTTCAAAACATTCTCACTCATCTTTTCAACATTTATCATTAATGGCACAATTTGACAATTACCTGTCATGTGATCAGTACACCGCTGCACCCGACAGCGAAAAATATTCCGGTTTTAAAAGCTGGTACCATGCCGCAACCAATGCCTGGTATTTTGCAGCAGTCACTAATCGCGGTAGGGTAGTATTGCGCAGCGAAGCCTACACCACCGAATCTGCCCGCGACAATGGCATCGAGTCTGTGATGCGCAACCGCGATCTGGAAGAGCGCTATGCGGTGGTACAGGACGAAAACGACAAAAAATGGTACGTGATTTTGATGGCTGGCAACCGGCAGGAAATTGCCCGCTCCTGTGCTTACGACAACGAGGCGGCCGCCCGTGCGGGCATTCTCGCCAGTTTTAGCACTTACCGGGAAACGGCTGCGGATCGCATTACCGATAATTACCTGCCCTGTGATCAGTACGCAGCTGCACCCGACAGCCAGAAATATCCCGGTTTTAAGACGTGGCATAATGCAGACAATAATGCCTGGTATTTTGCAGCGGTAACGGATACAGGTCGCGTTGTACTTCGCAGCGAAGCCTACACCACGGAATCTGCCCGCGACAATGGCATTGAATCTGTAATGCGTAACCGCGATCTGGAAGAGCGTTACTCAGTCATTCAGGACGAAACCGACCGCCAGTGGTACACCATTCTGAAAGCAGGCAACCACCAGGAAATAGCCCGCTCCTGTGCGTATGATAGCCAAACCGCTGCACGCGTCGGCATTGCTGCTGCCTTTAGCACCTATAAAGAGGCTGTTCAGCCGGCGCGCACGGCCACAACGGCAGCCATTATAGAAGATTATTTGCCTTGTGCGGCATACGCTGGCAAAACACCGGACCAGAAAAATAAGAATTTCACCCTTTTCCGGGATGCAGATACCAAATTATATTACTTTGCAATGGTGGATAAAAGCGGCAAAGTGATACTTAAAAGCGAAGGCTATAAATCGGAAGAAGGGCGTACCAATGGCATTGCTTCCGTGGTGCGGAACCGCGATATAAAAGACCACTGGGTAAAAGCCCAGGACGACCACGGGTACTATATGAGTTTGCTTGCCGGCAATCGGCAGGAAATTGCCCGCACTTGTCACTTTGAATCGGAAGGAGGGTTGCTGGCCTGGTGGACACCTTTCGTTGCTGCTGGTTTGGGGGCATTGGGCATGGCGGCATCTGATGAGACTGCTCCGGTAGTGCCGATTGTTGCACCACCCGTTGTTCCAGTAGTGCCTGCTACACCACCTGCAAGTGGTTCGCGGGGAGCAGCACCCATTGTGCCGCCGCCACCGCCGATTACCAGCTACAAAGAGCCGGCAGTATCTGCTGCTGCGGGAGGCAGTAACTGGTGGAAGTGGCTTCTGCCTCTGCTGCTGTTGCTGGGTCTGCTGCTGTTGTGGCGCAGCTGTGGCGGATGTCAGCAGCCGACCACCGAAAAAGTCAGCGTGGAACCACCTGCCGTCGCAACCGAGCCTGTGGCACAGGTACCGCCTGCTTCGGAACCTGCAAAGGCAACCACTCCTGTTCCGGCTCCTGCGGCAGCAAAATGCCAATGCGGCACTGCTACAGATCCGGTTTTCCGATTAGGGACAGGTACACCGAAATCGCTCTCCCGCCTGGGTACCAATCCTGAATTTGGCAACTCGCACGGCCTTTCGCCGGAAGAATTTTATAATAAATTGTCAAATCGTTACAAAGAAAACCCTGTGGACAAGCGCTTTTTAGACCGTACGTTCAAAGCAATGGGTTATACGGATGGTTTCGTCGCTGCCAGGGCTGACCTGTTCTCTGCGGTAGAATTACAACCGGGGACAGTGGGCAATATTGGGTACAGCACCGGACACAAAACCCTCTATGCCCGTTTGGATACTCAGGGCAAAGACCTCATGGCCTTCCGCATCAAGGCTGCGAACGGCTGCGATTTACATTTTATGAAGACGTGTGGTAATCACTTTTTCTTTTGCGAGCAATAACGGAAGAACAGTATAGACAAACAAAAAAGACGCATTTAAGCAAGGCAAAAAGGACAGGGAGCAGGGTTTTAAAGGCCCTCTCCCGGTTTTTTTTGCCTTTTTTATGTACCAAAATTTAGATATTCCCTTATATTTGTCTGCTGTCCGGCATTTTTATAAAGTCTGACAGCTGTATCTTTGGCGTTTCGATTCTTCTACTCACCTTTTTATTCCGGTTATGCGTCCCTTTTACTCATTTTTTGCTGTACCTTTTTTGTTCGGATTTTTTCTGAACAGTGCAACCGCCCAATCCCCTACGGTTTATTATACGGTTAAATTTCCCAATGACACAACAGTATTTGGTTGTGGAGTTTCGGCTCCTTTGGTATTGCCGGAAATTACCCGCGTCAATGCCTGCAACATCAATGTCGGCATTAATCGCACAGACAACGTCTTTTACACCAACGGTTGTCAAAATTGCTACAAAATTGAACGGCGCTGGCGCCTGATCTACTGGTGCGACTACAACCCCAACTGGCGCAATCCCTTTCCGGTACCCAACCCATCTAATACCGACAAAGGGCCGATCTTCAACGGCGACTCCTACAACCACGGCTTTTTGGAGTACGTGCAGGTCATCAAAGTAGTGGACAACGATAATCCGGTGTTCATAGACTGCCCGAAAGACCCTGTGGTCATTTGCGACCTTACCACCAACCGCTCTAATCAGTACAACAACGGACACAAAGACCGCTGCGAAGCACCGGTCAACCTGACCGTGAAAGCCATAGACGGGTGTTCAAAATCGAAAATCAATTTAACCTATCGCCTGTTTTTGGACTTAGACGACAACGGCACTATGGAGACGCTGATCAGCAGCAGTGCCGCCAATGCTTTTCCGGTGGAAACCACTGTTTCCGGCGATACCCTGTGCGGGCGCATCAAATTTCCGACTAATTACGAACTTCCCTACGGTCGCCACAAAGTGGAATGGATCGCCGGGGACTATTGTGCCGGGTCAGCCATTTGTAAGTACGAATTTATCATCAAAGACTGCAAAAAACCGACTGCAGTCTGTTGCAACCCCATCAGTGCCAACCTCATGCAAACAGGCATGTTGACCCTGCGCGATTCCAATTTCCTGCTCTACGGTTTCGACAACTGTACACCTGCTTCCATGTTGCGCACCGGCATTCGGCGCGCAGGCACCGGCACCGGTTTTCCAACCGACCAGACGGTGAATTTCACCTGCGATGAAGTGGGCAATCAGGTCGTGGAGGTATGGGTACAGGACGCAGTCGGCAATGCCGACTTCTGCAAAGCCATTGTCAATGTTCAGGACAACATGGGCAGCTGCAAGCCTCCGGGCAGCCCCACAGGCACCATCACCACCGAATTCGATAAGCCATTGGCCAATGTGCAGGTGCGCCTGTTGCGCACAGCCCTCAAAGCCCCCTTTGATGTGACCGAAACCACCAACGCCGATGGGCGATTTGCGTCCTCCGTACAGCCCGAAAATTGCAATTTTGAAGTCATTCCCCACTTCGACAGTCTTTCCACCTGGGGAGTCACTGCTGCCGATGTTCAGCGCCTGTTGGCCCATGTGGAAGGCGTGGAATTTATCCCCTCGCCCTACAGCCGCTTAGCCGGCGATGTCAATCAGGATCGCAAATTGGACATGGCCGATGTAAAACTCATTGAACGCATGGTACAGGGAGAAATAAGCGTTTTCCCCAATACGTCGGCCTGGCGTTTTGTACCCCGCCGCTACAATTTTCTCTCTGACGACCCCTTTGCAGCCGTTGTACCCGGTACTATTAACGCGCCCTGCACGCCGGGCTACCGGCAGGATTTTATTGCCATAAAAATGGGAGATGTCAACGGTTCCGTGAAAAATATACCCGGTGCTAAGGAAAATGAAGCCCGGGAGCGCAATCAGGCCACAGGGCAGCCCTTAGCATTTGAAGTATCTTCCATTTCCCCGAATCCCACTTCCGGGCTGCTGCGCGTAGTGGTCTATATGCCTACCCCCGAAGAAGTGCGCTTCAGCGCTACCGATATGACAGGCAGAACAACGATCAGCAAAACACAGTGGTTAGAAGCAGGCTACCAGGAACAATGGTTAGAATTTGCGCAAACCACCGGCGTACAAATGCTGCGCATTCAAAATGGCAATGCCACCATTCTGAAAAAAATCATGGTAGAATAAACTTAGCCGATGATGGGGTGAGAGTATCATAAACCCTTGATTACAAAGGGCCTTTCCACCCCTCTTCAGTTTCTGCATCGGGCGGGGGCAGGAACCCCTTGCGGTAGCCCGAAATCAGCCCGCGCTCCACAGCCGTATCGAATAAAACCTCCACCGCCCGCCGGCCTTCTGTACCCAGAGATACCGTATAGTTTGTAACATACAGCCCGATATGCGCCTGCATGACCACATCGGACATGGCCTGGGCATGGGTGCGCACAAAAGGCAGGGAGGCTTCAGGATAGGCAAAAGCATATTCCACGCTGCGCCGCAACACCCGTTGAAACCGGGCTTTCACCGCTTCCGGCAGGCGGCGCTGCATCACAATAGCCCCCAGCGGAATGGGCAATCCGGTGCTTTCCTCCCAACAGGCCCCTAAGTCTGCCACCTGCACCAAGCCCTTTTCGGCATAGGTAAACCGATTTTCGTGAATAATCAGTCCTGCATCAGCGCGCCCCTCTACCACCGCATCTTCTATATCCGAAAAAAGCATTTCCTGTTTGTTTTGCGCTTTGGGACAGGCAATCCCCAACAGGAAGTTGGCCGTAGTCATGCGGCCCGGAATTGCAATGCGTGCCTGCTCGGTCTCGGCAGTCGTCAAAGGGGTGCGGGCCACCAACAGCGGCCCGCACCCCTTGCCCAAAGCACTGCCCGCATCACAGAGGTCATACATCTCTGTCAAATGGGCGCAGGCGTGATAACTCAGTTTGGTAACTGCCAGCGCCCCTGCAAAGGCCAGGCGGTTGAGCGCTTCCACATCTTCCATCACCACCTCAAAGGAAAGACCTTCGGTATCCACAGCACCGTGGAGCAATGCGTCAAAAATAAAAGTGTCGTTCGGGCAGGGCGAAAAGCCAAGGGTCAATTTCATCGGACTATGTGCAACTTCCGGAACAGGGTAGTGCCATCCGGAAAACGCAGCTGTACAACATACATGCCCGTCAAAAGTTGAGCCGTTTCTAAAAGCGTTCCCCCGGCGGCCCCGTCAAAAGTTTGTTCGTGCAGCGTAGTGCCGCGCAGGTCCACAATCCGCGCCGTCAACAATCCCTCCAAATCAACAGAAGCCATTTGGATCAATACCCGGTCGGAAGCAGGATTGGGAGCCAGCGTAAATGCCGGTTCGGCAGCAGCCGGGTTTTCCCTGCCCTCTGCACCGGGCGGTCGCTGATCGAGCAGGTCCGTATCGTCGCTGCAACGGCCCGGCCCCAGTATGCCGTTGTTATACCGATCCAGCACATTGGCTACCAGGATAAAGTTTTTGCGAATCAGAGCGGGCAGCGCAGGCACCTGAGAAGGCGTATAAGTCTGCAACAGCGCAACCGCTGCATTATAGCTGCTTTGAACAGCAGTAGGATCGGAGCCATTGCGCATGTTCAGATCGGCGGCTACAAAAGCCCTGGCTAAAGTCCAATACGGATTCGTACTGAGCGGTGCATTCAAAACACCCCAGTAAGTACGGCCAGAAGCATAAAAATTTTCATTTTCCCCTTCTTTCTGGCCATCGCCGTCGGCATCGCCCACATTCAGCCAGTTGTCATCATACACCGCAATGCCATTTTTGCCGTGGTTACTCCAATAAGTTTGCGACAGGGTACAGCCGCCTTCACAGGGGACAATCACCTGAAAAGGATGGGTCAGCAAAGCAGCTTTCTGGCTGTCCAATCCCTTCACCCCTACGGCTAAGTACACAGCCTGGGTGTCGCACTGGCCCGGAGCCAGATAAGGGCCGATATAAGGCTTTTCATCATACGTCACCGGCCCCTGCGGGCGACACAAGGTGTCCACAGGAAGCAGCACCCCGGAAGAATCGCGATAGACCACCGCACACTCGTCGGTTTCCACAGACGGTTGAAGGGGAAAAATGACGCTGGCTGTGCCGGTGGTACGCGTACCACCGCTACCGGTCGGATTGCCGGTCAGGGGATAGGTATAATTTTGTTGATTTACAAAAACGGAAGCCGTGCGGGCCGACCCGTCCGGCACCACTGCATTAAAATTGCAGCTCAGGGTAGCACCCGGCGCAAGCGACAGCACAGGACAATTGACCGGCGCGGAAATGCCGCCGGTCAGCGATGCCGATACCGACGGGAGGTTCATGCTGCGCGTGGGGTGCGGATTGCGAATAGACACAGTCCCCTGCACGGCGTATTGATCCGACATTTTGGCTTCGGCGGTCGCCTGATAGCTGCTTCTGTAGTATTGTCCCGGCGACAGCACCAAGTTTTTTTGATCAAATTTGGCAGAAAGTAACCAGTCCCATTGGCGCGTAAAAACAGGCGTTACCGAAGTGGTCACCTGCGGGCTGAAACATTGGACGCTCACGGTGGCGGCCGCTTTCTGGCCGGTTTCCACGATGGTGGCGGTGTTTACATAATTCCCCTGATTGGAGCAGGTCAGCAACCGATCGTAGGTATAAGTGCTGTCCTTCTGAATATTACTTCGGTTTTGGCCGTTGTTATCGGTCACATTGATGGCGGCATTGACCGGATTGGTCGGAGTACCAAACACAAACGGGGTAGCCACCGTGCGGCCCCGCACCATGCCGAAAGTGGTTACCTGTAGAGTAGCCGTTCGCGGAGACACATCCGCGAGCGGAGCCGTGAAACTACAGTTCAGGACACCCCCCGGCACTAATGTAAAGGCGGTGGTGCCGCAGTTGATATTGCTGATGCCAATCACCCCCGGGCGAATGGTATCGGTAATGGCCACAATCTGTGCAGGCAGGGGCGTATTGTTGCGTACCTCGATGGTGCCGTTCAGACCCCAGCCGCTGTCACTGAACCCGGCCTGATTCACAGAGACCGTATAGCGGGCAGTGGCGCGGTCACCGTTGAAAATCGCCCAGCTGGCAGGCGTAACCGACTGCGCTATATTCCAGTTGAACGTGCGGGTATAGACAGGGCGCACCGTATGTACCACGCTCAGCTGGTAGCGATATACAATCTCTACGGTCTGAACAGGGTAATACCGACAATTGTTCGGATTGACAGGCCCATGCAGGCCACTATCGCCCGTGCGTCCGGTACCGAGATAATTGTAAACCAGCGTATTGGGGCCGCCGCGCACAATCACCTGCTCGATCACCAACGCACTGCCCACCGACCACCCGAAAGTGTGCTGAGCGGCATTGTAATCAATCAAAAAAGCATTCAGCGTATCGGGAGGATTGGTTACGCCATTGCAGGCAGTCAATTCCCCGGACTTAGTGTTCAGAAAATAATTGCCGCTGTTGTTGACGTTCATGCGGAAACCGGGCCGATTGGCCACGCTACAGGCACCCGCACTGCCCGCCACACAAATGGGCGCAATGCCTGCCGCCGAATTAAAGGGCGCAGGCAAGGTCTGACAGTTGTAAGACTCGCACTGAGCAAGCACGACACCGTTGCCATAAAGGCACAACAGTGCTGCGAAGAGGACATGGGGACAGTGTAGAAAGGACCTCATTCGTAAAACGATTTTTGATGGTGATTAAAAAATGGAGACTGACTCCATTGGACAACAACAAGTTTTGGACTTCACAAAAATGAAGCAAAATATTTTACCGCACAAATAATGCCAGTTATGCGACAAAACGGGCCAAAGGCGGGGGCCACGTCAAAAAATAGCGAAAAACGGGAAAAATTATTAAAATTAAGTAGTGGCCGGAGGATACTTCCTATACGCTCTCCTGTAAAATGACACTTATAACATCATTCCCGACGCAAAGTTCGGATTTTTTTCGTAAAAAAACAAAAAACAATATTAAATTTTTATGGTTCTTTGACAATTTTTGTGGAGGCCGATGCTTTTACCTAAAGGAACGACAAATGAAAAGCGTAAACCGCATCTGTCCTCCTGTACCCCCCTGATTTATCGGCGGGATCAAGCTAACATAATATAATAATCCGAAGGCAGAATTGCCGGACATAATACACCTCATCACGGGCGGCCCTTTATCCATTTTCCGGTAAACATCCCTTCTTTGGTCACCAGTTGTACAAGATAGGCCCCATCGGGCAAATGGCCAAGGGCAATTGTTTGCATTGCCTGTACAACAGCAACCTCCTCCTTAGCCACAAGGCCCCCGGCGATGTCGAAGACGCACAAAGTACCCTCATTCAATGTTGCTCCATCCATCTTCCATGTCAAATCTCCCGTTACAGAAGGGTTATTCAGAATGTACAGTTGGCGTACACTGCTAAGGGGCGCAACGGCGCTACTGGTACAAATATCCGCCTGTTCATAAGCACCCATGTCCACGCGGCCATTCAGAATGCGCGGCTGGCCCGCCGGATCGTTGGGAAGGCCCAAAGCAGCCTCATTGCTGCCTGCATTTACGCTCACCATGCAGGGATTAACCCGAAAATCTAAGCCTGGTACGTTTAAAAATTCCGGTTGGGGAGGCTGCGTGATGTTCCCATCCCCGAAAGAAGCCTCGGTTTCGTCCAGTACCATTTCCCAATCCCAAATGGCTATGAGGCTATATTCCATGTAATATCCGTAAGTATCCGGGAACGGGGGAGTCTGCCCGTAATGATTCCGTAAAATGTCCGTAAAGAAACCGTTTTCCCAAATAATGCAGTTTTTGATTGTACAGTTGTTGCGGTCGGGACCAGTTGCAGAAAAACTGTTGTACCATGTTTTTCTTATGGGATGGGTGCCATTTTGGTAGAAGGTACAGTTTGTAACAGAAGAGAAATGCTGCCCCGTCGGCGCACAGTTTATCTCAATGGCCTGATCGTTGTGGGCAAATACGCAATTCTCAATGCGGCTCACCTGCCCCGGCTTAAAATAATAAACAAGATTGCCCCCGCCTCCCAATGAAGTTTGTTTGTTATGGAAGAAGCGGGTATTCTGAACCAGCAAAGTATCTACTGCTCTACTGTGAATGGAGCCGCTGCCGTACAGGACGCTATTGTGTCGTATCAGACAGTCATATACTTGTAGCTTGTTACCATCCTGCATATACATGGCCGACCCTACAGAGCGCGCAACATTGGACTCGAACACGCAATTTCTCACTTCGCAGTCAAACGGAGCAGAAAAAGGATGGTGATTAAAATAGGAAAAACCGGCTCCTTCGGTTGCAAAATTTTCTCTGAAAATCACGGAATCCAAATGAATACTACAGCCGTCGGTTGCAGTTGTAACTTCATATGCAAAACCGCCCCCACTCAAAGCCGTGTCGCGTTCGAAAGTACACCTCCGAAAAATCACGCGGCTTTTTTCGGCTTTTTGCAAATAAACGCCGCCGCCGCTGCCTGCAAAAGCACGATTGTCAAAGAAATTACAGTTCTCAAACAGGTAGCTTCCCTGATATCCTTCACCTGCTTTATACACAGCGCCTCCGTTTAGAAAAGCATAATTGAATTGAAAATCACATTTTCGGAAAATGGGATTTACAGCGTGATTAGTACCGCTGTTTACATACACTGCCCCGCCGTTTTCTGCCCAATGCAATATAAATTGGCAGTTAACAAACAGCGGGTTGCCGGATATGTTGTTTTCCGCGCCCTCTAAGAGCAAGCCGCCTCCCACATTTTGCTGATACTCCGGACCGTCCGCACGCCCTCCTGAGATTTCAAACCCATCTACTACGGTCGTACTGTCCACCCCGACACCATATAATACATGATAGACATTGTCCTGCGATTCTTCCGGAATGCCGATATCTCCACTCAATACAACAACATGTGCCTGTGGATTGCGTTGTTCCCGCTGTGTTTCGTTTCCGTAGAAACCCCCATACCACCGAACTCCCTGTTTTAAAACAAAAGAGGCGGTTCTGTCTTGTGTGTAGGTAGGCAGATAAATGCCTGTGGCTACCCAGATCTCGTCTCCTGCTTTTGCCGCTGCAATAGCTTTCTGCAAATCCTGAAAGGCATTGCTCCAGGTACTGCCGTCTCCCGTCCCGCCCGACACGTTTTGTTTGACATGCCAAATGCTTTGCGCAGGGAGCGGATCGAAGAGTAGTAGAACAAAAGACAATAATACAAGGGCACTTCTCATAACAGATTACTTTTTATAGTCTTAGCTGATGCGCACCCTTTCCCTCTAATTCAGCGAAAACTGAATGGTCAGGCCCCCGTTGAACGTCGTAATCGGGAACGACTGCGAGGTTTTGGGGATGGTCTTGCGATAGTCGGCAAACAAACGCAGTTTGAGGCGCTTGTTCAGGGCATATTCGGCCTGCGGATTGATGCTGATCGTGGTGGCACCGCGTGTCGGCTGCGACACGTCCTGCTGGTTCAGGCTGTGATTGACCGTAATATCGTCGCGATAGTCAAAATCAAATTTAAAGTTCAGGTCATTGGCCTGTGTGCCTGCGCCCGTCGGAGCGCCCGGTATCGGGGCACTGCCCGGCTTCAATTTCTTTGCTTTTGCTTTTGCCTTGGCTGTCGCTTTTTTGGCCTTTTTACCTGTCAGGAATGGAATATTCACATTTTTGATGCGGTAGCCAAAACCGGCGGTATAGCCGGTAGAGTTCGTTTCGGTCAGTTGATAGTTGATAAACGACATTTGCAGGGTGCGCGACTTTTTAAAGTCCAATCGGAAGCTCATATCATTCTTCAATTTCATATCCACGCCCAACAGCGGCTGCATCTGCTCCGTAATCACCACCTGCGGTATTTCAAAACGGGCAATATAGTTGCTGTTCAACTCATCTACCGTGTAAGGTTGGGAAGGATTGTAGAACAGGTCGGTATTGAAAGAGTTGACCGTCATGGTACTCTTATAGCCGTGCTGAATTTGTACACTGGCAAAAATTTCGTCGAGATTGCCCACTTTTGACAAACCGTTGTAATTCAGTTTCCAGTTGAGCGAGGGCAGGGTTTTGAACACATCTAAAGAAACAGCGCGGGGGTCTTTGTCTGTGTAAGCCGCGATAAAAGACGGCAGCAGCACTTCCTGATGGATGCGTCCGTAGCCCCGGCGATAGCCTGCCGCAGAGTCGGCAGCCGTTTCGTGGAGCCGCTCGTCTCCGGCGATTTTTGCCAAACGTTCGGAAAGAATGGGGCCATAGGATTCCATGCGGTTGAACAGGCCGTCAATGTCTTTTCTGAACAGGGTGTTCATGGCAAAATAAGAAACCGTGAAGCTGCCCAAATCGCGTTCTGCCCGGTGTTCAAAATTCACCTCCGTTGGATTGAGGTTGAAATTCTGATCTTTGAACAACTGCGTGTTGTTGCGGGTATATTGGCGGTTGGCTGTCACCTCAATGCGGAAGTCGCGGAAGGGCTCCACCGTAACGCTCGCATCCATGTTCTGGGTGTAATTGCGGGTCACCTGTTGGTTCAGTTCTGGGCGCTCCGTAATCCAGCCCTTTGCACCTGCCTCATCGAGCCAGTTGCGGTCGGGCTGAAGACCGGCCACAAACTCCCAGCCCGGCGCAGTGAAGCCTTCGGAAAGGCCCATCAGTTTGGTTTCGGGGGTGAAGCCCGGAATGATTGTGCCGTAATTTTCGCTGTACGTGAAGCGGCCTTTGCGCACCAGCATCAGCGGGCGCAGGGCAATGCGCTCGGCCATACCCGGCTGGCGTTCTTTCTTCTTCTTGTCCTTGTCCTTATCCTTATCTTTCGCCTTGTCTTTGCCCTTGCCTTTTCCGGCGGCCACCCCGGTGGAGTCGGGTGCGCCGCCCGGTACACCGCCGTCGGTGAGGGCCTTGTCTTTTTTGTCTTTGGCTTTGCGATCCTTTGCAGCAGTGGCTTTGTCGCGGCTGCCGGGCAACGTTCTGCCACCTGGGCCTGCACCTTCTTCCTCCATTTCCATGCGGGATTGGGGGTTGTTGCCCGCCGGTTTTTTTCCTTTGCTGCCCTTCTGCATGGGCTTATTGATCTTGGCCAAATATTTACTCTTGTCGTAGAGTTTCGTAAAGTCTAAGTCGCCATTGATCTGGCGGACGCTGTTGTTCTGAATGACATGGCCGAGGTTGCGGGCGTTGAGGCGGTCTTCCACGCCACTCACATCCATATATTGCAATTTCAGGGACTGCGCCGACCACGTATAACCTGCTGTGTAGGAGGCTTTTACATTGACCCAGTCCATCAGCGGAATGTATTTAAAGGGCAGCGTATAGTTAAGGGCTGCCGTGTGGGTGTAGTTTTTCGGGCGACCCAGGTTGCGCAGGTTGGTAAAAATGGAATCCTTGCGCTCCTGTGCCGTCACGCGGCGGCCGTTTTGAAACTCCAAAGGTTCATCTACAATGCTGCGCGCTGCTGCATCAAAATTGAATTTCAGCGCACGGGTAATGTCCCAGGAAAGGTCGTAATTTCGGTCCCAGGTCAGTCGGCGATTATAGAACGTATTCAGTGCCGGATCGGTGCCTTCTCCCACGAAGCGATAGGTGGTGACGCTTTGCAGGCGCTCCATGTTGGTATTGAATCCGTAAGTATTGGGCAGCGGATTGAAGTTAAATTCCGACAGGAACTTGAGATATTTGTCTTTTTTAATCAGCTTTTTGAAAGGCGTGATGGGCTTCATGCCGGTGGCGTACTGATAGTCCAATCCCCCTTTGTACTGGTTTTGCTCGGCATTCATAATGAAGGGGTCGCGCCGCTTCTGCTGGTTGTACGCATAGGTCAGGCTGAAATTGGAGATGTCCCACGGCATGGGCTTTTTGGCCCCGCCCCGGCGCTCCTTGCGTACGTTGGTGAAGTTGTATCCCCGATTGATGGTCACATCTTCGGCAGCGCTTCGGATGCTGTCGCGGGCCGTCCGGTTGGTCTCATTCCGCAATTTGTCCTTCAGTTTGAGATCCAAATCGTAGGGGTCGTATTCCGGCGTTTTCGTAATATTGGAGTACTGGGCATAGAACGGAATGCGCACGCCCCATTTTTCAGGAAGAAACTTGTGCAATTCCACATTGGTCGAAATGTCGTATTGCAGCACTTCTGTCAGTTGGGTTTGCCCCAGACGCTGGTCTATGGCCCGCCAGCCCGAACTGGAATAGCCAAAGGCCGAAGAAACGTTGCCCAAATCGGCCAGTTTCAGGTCAAGCCGCGCCTGCGAGGCAAAACCGCCGCGATTACTCAGGCCCGTCAGGCGCAATTCATTGATCCACACCTCCACGCAGTGTGCCTGCCTGTCTATAGTGTCCACATTGCGCACACCGACCATTGCTCCGCGTACATAGCCCAAATTGGGGTTGCCGATAATTCTGAAAACGGCCCCTGCCCGGTTTGGATCGGGTATTTCAAAGGGTTTGATCGGATCAAAATTGGGTTGTGCGTTGCGCCGCTCTTTTATTTCGGTAAACATGGACAACTCTAAGTCAATATCATTTTCGGGTCGCCATATTTCTTTTTTATATATCTCTGCATCGGGATCACTCAGCAAAGCAGGGCTGTTCTCGTTGGAAGGCACCAACGGAATTTCGTATTCGTAATAGTTATTGACAAAATCCGACCCGATGCGCATAAACAGGCGCGTGTCGTTGGGCTGCAGGTTGGCGCGGCTGGCATTGCGTCCTTCTGCGTGTACAAACATTTTGAGGCGCTCGTACAGGCGCATATCCATATTGATGGGTTTAAAAATGGCTTTGCCTAAGCAAGGCCCCAACTCGCACACCGTCAGGGAAAGGGCCTGTTCGTTCTGGCGGATATTCGGGAACGCGCCGATCACGTTTTCGCGCTGAATGCCAAACGGAATGGTGTATTTGAAAGGTTCGCGGGCGGCGTTTTCCTCGATGGTCACCGCGTTGATATCGAAAGAAGCCTGCGAACTGGTAACATCCGTGCACTGTTTGTTGGTGTTCAATTCGGGTTTGTAGCGGCGCCATTGGTTGCGCCCCAGTTCTAAGGTGGCAAAACGCAGCGTAGTGCGTTCCGTAAAGCCTTTCATCATTACCCGCAGGAAACGAATGGAACGGAAGTCGGAAATGCCGCCGATGGCCTGCCGCGTCGGCATATCCAACGGTACCTTGAAGCGGTACCAGATGTGATCCACGCCGCCTTTGGTCACCACTTTGGTGTCGGTGATGAGGTCGCGCAAAACGGGGGCAGTGATATCCAGTTCGGAAGCCCCGGAGCCGTCCTGTACTTTTTTCAGCGGAATGCGATAGCGATAGAAGGATTCCGTTTCGTTCAGCGAGTTATCGTTGTTGAGGTCTTCCTGGTCGGGGCGGTTGGTGGCAAAACTCGTCAGGAAGCCGCCATTGGCCTGCTGGTCATTGTTATTGGTGGGGGAGTTTCCTTCGGGGGCGTTGAAACGGCGATAGCGCTCCATCAACGGGGTCTGGTCGTTAAAACGACTGTCTCCAAAAAACACAAAATCATCGTTGGAAGGGTCTTGTTCGATTTCTGCCACTACATTCTTGCTGACACTCGATGACCGCAACTGATCCAGCCATTTGTTATAGAACGCCTTTTCGCCGTCGTTGCTCATGCCGTCCAGACCTAAGTCCTGCTTTTTGCGTTTTTCCGGGTCATTGTCGAAGGCATTTACAATCGGCAGAATGACCGGTACGCGCCCCCAGCCGGTTTTCGCAGTGGAACCCGTGCCGGGACCGGTAGGCACTGCATTTTCAAAAAACTGGCGCGAGTCACGCAGAATGTCCTCCGAAATGGAACCGAGATCGAAATATAAATCGCCCCCTTCTGACACGGCATTGCCGTCTTTCGGATCCATGTAAGGATTGAGTACCCAAAATTCTATAAATTCGATATTGCCGGCTTCAAAGTCATTTTGAGTATTGATGCCTTTCATGATGCCACCCCAGCGCGTCTTTGGATTGCGCAACTCGCCCAAATCCGTCAATCCCTCCGAAATGCCGGAATATCCGCCGGGTATCTCGAAATTGTAAGGGCCGCGCTCGCGGGGATAAAGGGTAATGTCGAAGCCGCGCAGGTTGCTTTGTTCTGTTGGTGCGAGGTCGCGGTTGGGGAACAGGTCGCGCTGGTTAAAAATACGCGTATAAGGACGGCTCTCGTCGTCGCCATTGCGCACAATGGGTTCCTGAATGTACCACGCGATGCGGGCACGGTTTGATCCCTCCAAAATGGTATCGGTAAAACGACTTTCGGGGAACAGCAATTCATCGCCCTGTGGCACAGAAGACAACATCCACTGATTGGCCGGAAAATCTATGCGCAGGTTGGCAGTACTTCCCTCAAAGTCATCCACATACACGATGCCGTTTTCCCCTTTCAGGCTTTGATTGATGGCCTTGTTGTAGCCCGGATCCAACAGGGCAATTTCCGCCTGTGCGGTAATGCTGGACGGCTCTTTGGTAGAAATCAGGGGCAGTTTATCTACCAATTTTGTTAAAAAAGGCGCTTCTTTGGAATAGTTGAAGTCAAACCCGTAAATTTTATTGTTGATGGGGTCTTCTCCAAAATTCACTTTTTGTGTCAGGGGGCGCTCAAACAAGTTCATAAAGGTGGCTCCTACGCGCACATCCTTGCTAAAGTCGTAGTCGAAGCGCGCGCCGAGCATGGTGCGGTTCTGGAAGCCAAAAAGGCTGTTATCTTCAAAACTCACATTCACGCTCTGGCCCGACTGGGTGATAGCATCGTTCAGGATTTTGACCCGTCCGGTGGTGTAGTCCACCGTGTAGTCCACGCCTTCTGCCAACAGGCGGCCCCCTGCTGTGACGCGCACCGATCCGGGAGGCATATTGAAGGTGTTGAGGGCAATTTCAGAGCCGTTATTGCCCTGCGAGCCTTTGTAGCGCCCCATGAGGCGGAATCGGTTGAATTCCTGAAATTCGCGCGCCCGGAACAGGGTAGAGTCATACAGCTGCGGATAGGTGTATTTCTTAATCACGGACGAATCCGCGCCTGTTGTTTTTAAGGCATCACCCAAGTGTTTTCCGAAGGGTTCCAAAACCGGAAACATCACACGGCCGGTGCGCAGGTTAATGGTCAGACCGGGCACAAAGTCGAAAATGCCATCGGCACCGGGGTCGTTTTGCAAATTGAGGTTGTCTAAGTTGAACAGCTGCAACAACGGGAAAGAGCGCAGGCCCTGCGGAATTTCGGGAGCATTCAGAAAGCGTTTGTTGCCCTTGCCCGGATCGTCATAAAAAATGTCGAAGCGAAATTCGGTCGGGTCCACATTGGTGGCCCCAATGGAATACACGTTTTTCATCATCAGGTCCCAAATCGGGTAGCGCACGTTGGCGGTGGTGCTTTTCAACATCTTGACGAACAGCACGTTCTGGTTCAGCGTATCGCCTTGTGGCACGTCGCTGGTGAACTCGCCGATTTTGTGAGGCTGGCCGTTGTACGTATATTCCAATGCCACGCCCACGATCTGATCGGGTTGTACATTCAGGTTGAGGCTCACAAAACCGAGGTCGTCACTGATCGTATATTCGGTGGGGCTGAGCAGTACACAACGCTGCTTCTCGAAGTCGCGGATTTGTTTCAATCCGTAGCCCCCATTGAGCAGGCGAATAACCCGGTCGGCCCGGCGCAGGTCTTTGTAAATGGTGGTATCACCCAAATCGTCCAAGAGGCGCGGATACAGGGAGTTGCTGTTGTTGTCCGGCAAGCCGTTGCCCTTGATGTCCTGCAAGTTCGGCCCGAGGAATGGCAGTGCAAACTGGTTGTTGATCATGTGAACGGTGTCCGACTCTGCCAAGTCTGCCAAAGCCACAATTTCGCGGAAGTTTTCTGTTCGACCCCGGTCGTTGGTGACCCACACTTCTGCGCGGGTAATCTTGAACAAAGACTGGGGAACGGGCAGGCATTTCAGGGTAGGTTCAAACTGCGCGCGGTTCCAGTGGCTGATGAAGAAGTGGCGGTTCTCGTCGTATTCATCCGCAGCCCTTTCAAAAGTTTGTATCTGGGAGCCACCCTGCACATTCATGTTCTGCTGGCGCGAGCGCTGCTGGCTGGCCAACAGGGTAGTGCGCAGGTGGCCAAATTTCAATTCTGTTTTGAAACCAAACAGGTTCTGCACCCCCTTGATCAGGTTGGTGCGCAGCGGCATGGACACATTGCCGGCTTCTACGCTTTGTACGATCTCATCCTCCGAAAAGTTTTTGGTATCGTAGTTCAGCTTCATCTGGTTGTCAATGTCGAAAGTCGCCTGAGTATTGTAATTAAAATTGAGGTTCAGTTTCTCCCCGATTTTGCCCGAAGCACTCATATTGATGTCCATATCAAAATCGAAAATGCCCTGTCGCTGCTGTGCGAGCGCCAAAACGGGATTTTCTGTTTTTTGATATTGGTAGCCAAAAGTCAGGTTGATATTCCCCTGTGGCCGAATGTCCACCTGGGTGCCTCCAAACAGGCGGTCTATCAGCGAGTTTTTGATGTCAAATTTGGCAATCGGATCCACACCGCCACTGGCGCGCTTGCGGCCGGGGGTGACCACGCCCTGCAAGCGGTCGAAATACTCCTGCTGCTGTTTGCGGTCGCGCCATTTCACATACTCTTCAAACGTCATGTAAGTAGGGGCGCGGTAATATTCATCTCCGATTTTTTCGGTGACGATGTAGCGGTTGGTGGCCGCATCATATTCCACTTGTTGCTCCACGGCTTTCGGGTCGCGCAAGTCTATGGTATTGGGTTTGTTGTTCAAAAAGTCCCCAAAACGTTCTTTCAAAGGCGGGTTGGTGTCGCGTGCCATCGGCGTTGCGGCAGGTAAACGCGCCGGAAATGCTGCTTTCGGGCGCATTTCGTCCGGAAAGAGCAGGAGCAGCACATGGTCCCGGGTGGAAACAGGGAGGGTAAAAGCGAACAAAGTACAAATTGCCGCCGCAGAGGCAGTAAGGAGCACGAGGCGTTGCTTCTTCATTACGATGGATATAAAAAAAATGAGCGGTTGTTCTTTCAAAAAAGCCTTTTCAACCAAAAATAAGGCCAAATGTGACGCGCAAAAACGCAAAAGGGTTGCCTGTTGGTACAAAAACGCCCTTATTTTTATCGCCGCATTGCGCTCCATCTGCCTGCAAAAAAACCGAACTTCCCTGTTTGTCTGCTGTATTGCCCTTTTTGATTTGTCTTTTCAAAAAAATGGCACTGTTTTTTTACAGTTATCCCGATATAAATTCCGATTTTTGCACCCCGTACATGAAATGTTATTTTTTTTCCAAAAATACAACCCTTTTGAAACCTTTTACATCGGTTTGTTTGTTTGAAGTGCGAGACGTGAGATTTTTGATTTTTGATTTACGATTTGCGATTTTTGATTTACGATTTTTGATTTGCGATTTTTGATTTACGATTTACGATTTACGATTTACGATTTACGATTTATGATTTATGATTTATGATTTATGATTTATGATTTACGATTTACGATTTACGATTTATGATTTATGATTTATGATTTACGATTTACGATTTTTGATTTGCGATTTTTGATTTACGATTTGCGATTTTTGATTTACGATTTATGATTTTTGATTTACGATTTACGATTTTTGATTTACGATTTTTGATTTTTGATTTACGATTTACGATTTTTGATTTACGATTTTTGATTTACGATTTACGATTTACGATTTTTGATTTACGATTTACGATTTACGATTTTTGATTTACGATTTACGATTTACGATTTACGATTTTTGATTTTTGATTTACGATTTACGATTTATAATTTATAATTTATAATTTATAATTTATAATTTATAATTTATAATTTATAATTTATAATTTATAATTTATAATAAAATTTATCCCTCATCACTCATCACTCATCACTGCGTTTCATGCGTCAATTAAAAATCTCTAACAAGATCACGGCCCGCGAGAGTTTGGCCCTTGATAAGTACCTCGCTGACATTAGCAAGATACCGATGCTGACACCGGAGGAAGAGGTGCGCCTGGCTCAGCGTATCCGCGAGGGCGATCAGGAGGCGTTGGATGAGTTGACGCGCGCCAACCTGCGCTTTGTGGTGTCTGTGGCCAAGCAATACCAAAATCAGGGACTCTCTTTGTCCGACCTCATCAACGAGGGCAATGTGGGGCTTATCAAAGCGGCACGCCGCTTCGACGAGACCAAGGGCTTCAAATTCATTTCTTATGCCGTGTGGTGGATTCGCCAGAGCGTGTTGCAGGCCATCGTGGAAAACAGCCGCATTGTGCGGCAGCCCAATAACAAAGCCACTTCTTATAACAAGGTGAATGAAACTTATTTGGCCTTTGTGCAGCAGTTCGAACGCGAACCCTCCGACGAGGAATTGGCCGAAATTGTGGGTATGTCGGAACGCGAAGTCGCTTCCCTGCTCCACTCCGGCCATCGCTATGTCTCCTTAGATGCCCCCATTGCAGGCGCGGAAGACAACGATGCCACCATGTTGGATGTGCTGATTCCGGAAGATGCCATTGACCCCGACATGGATTTGATGCACGAATCGCTGCGCGAGGAAGTGGCAGAGGGGCTGAATATTCTCTCGCCCCGGGAAGTGGAAGTCATTTGTTCTTACTATGGCCTGAGCGGCTACCAATCCCTCAATCTGGACGAGATTGCAGAACTCTACGGCCTGACCCGCGAACGGGTGCGCCAAATCAAGGAACGCGCCCTGCGCCGCCTGCGACTTTCTTATAGCAACGAGGCACTGAAGGCATATCTGGGTTAAAATAAAAAATGACAAAATAGTTGACAGTGTTGGTTTTGTTTTTACATTTGCCGTGCCGGAATCACAATATTTTTCAACATTCATCAAAACGAAACCACATTTATGAATCAGAGTTCCTTGATCTCGTCTGCCATCACCCTCATCGTAGGTTTTTTAGTCAATAAGTTTATGCCCGGTGCAGCCACCTGGGCTGTTCCCGCAGTCAGCGCTTTAGCCAGTATCCTCATGAAGCAGGCACCACAGCAGGGCGCTGTGTCCGGCCTGCTGGGTGGTGGTGTTCTGGGCGGCCTGGCAGGTGCCATGGGCGGCGATGCTGCCGGAGCCGGCATTGGTTCGCTGCTGGGCGGGCTGCTCGGCGACAACGGCGGCATACTCAGTTCCCTGCTTGGGGGCGGCTTGCTCGGTGGTGCCGGTGGGGGCATCGGCGGGTTCCTGCAAAGTATGATTAACAAAACGCCGCAGGCTTAAAACCTGTTCCTGTGCAGAGAAAGTCCTGATGTAAGGGTCTCTGTATAAACAACATAAAAGGCGGAATATCTCCGCTATTGAGGCAAATGCCCTTTCCACCTTTCCCGTGCCGGCGCGGGAAAGGTGTTTTTATATAAAAGGCACCTGTGGAAACGGGAATTTTTCAGGGAAAAAACAGAAAACATCGTATTTTTGCCTTTCCATGCAAATATTACTGGAAAAAGTCTCGAAGCGCTACCGTTTCGACTGGATTTTTAAAAATCTGACGTACCGCTTTCAGCCTGGCGAAAGATATGCGATCTTAGGCCCGAATGGCAGCGGCAAATCCACCTTACTGAAAGTCCTGTCGGGCCACACCACCCCCGGCAAAGGCACCATGATATGGGAACAGACGGACGGAAGCGCCATTGAAGCGGGGCAGCTGTATCGCCATGTCTCCTACATGGCCCCCTATATTGAACTGATCGAAGAAATGACCCTGCGCGAAGCGATCCGATTTCACGGTACCCTGAAGCCCATGTTGCCCGACTGCACCGAGGAACGAATACTGGCGCTGCTGGCGCTTCCCAAAGCAGGCGACAAGCAAATCCGCTTTTTTTCGTCGGGCATGAAGCAGCGCCTGAAATTGGTCCTTGCAGTCTGCTGCGATACGCCCGTTTTGCTCTTGGACGAGCCGGCTACTAACCTGGATGTGCAGGGCATTGACTGGTACCGCCAACTTATTGCCGACTATGGTGCTGACCGCACGGTGGTGATTGCTTCCAATGACCCCCACGATGCCGAATTTTGCCCCGTACACATTCCTATTTTACAATATAAATGATGCTCAAACACTTTCCACTGCTCTTTGTGCTCCTGCTGTACGCTACCTGCCAGCACGACACCCGCCTCCCTGTGGCCCTAGCTTCGGCTGCCGCATCCGCTTCCGAAAATGCCTCGTCGCTTGCTGCGCCCATGCCCATGTGCCACGATCCGCAGGCGGCTTTTGCCGCTTTTGCCGACGACCCCGCTTTTCGCGCCATGCACCCGACCCCGCGTGCAGGCGCAGCGGTTTATGCCGGTCAAATGGTCAAATTTCCCACTGCCGACGGCCAGACGGGACACGCTTATTCGGTGCAGGCCCCCGGAGCCGCTACCAACCGCTGCCTGTTCCTGTTCCACGAATGGTGGGGTCTGAACGATGTGACCAAAAATGAGGCTGACCAATGGGCCAAAACGTTGGATATGAATGTATTGGCCCTCGATTTGTACGACGGGAAAATGGCCACTAATGCCGACGAAGCCGGTAAGCTGATGCAGGCCAACAACGCCGACCGCTCGCGGGCCATTATCCTCGGTGCTTCCGATTATGTCGGCAAAAAAGCCAATATCCGCACCATGGGCTGGTGTTTTGGCGGTGGCTGGGCCTTACAGGCTGCTCTGGCCCTGAAAAAGAAAGCCAAAGGTTGTGTGATGTACTATGGAATGCCTGAAAAAGACGTATCGAAACTTAAAAAACTCAAAACAGATGTGATCTTCATCCACGCAGAAAAGGATAAGTGGATCAACGATGAAGTGGTGGGCGAATTTGAAAAAAATATGAAAGCGGCCAAAAAAAGCCTGCGCGTTTTTCGCTACAACGCCGATCACGCCTTTGCCAATCCCTCCGGCCCTCGCTATCATGAGGCATCTGCCAACGCTGCCCGCGAGGTGGCACGCATTTATCTGAGCAATAAATAAATTTATTAATGTGTTGATGTAGGTGTTTTTCACGTAACTACGCTGAAAACAACCCTGCCGGCGCGGGGTTCTACAACGTTTGTCCTTCGGTTTTTCTCTGTTTCCTGGTGTATTGTCAGGTCGGAACCCGACCGATACCGGACACCAGATCAGAACTTTGCGCCAGCGTGTTTTTCGGGTAATCACATCAAAAACGACGCGCATTCAGCGGCTGAATGTCAGGCATCCTTTGAAAATTTACGCGACTTCTATTTCGGCTCAAGTTTTCGCTGTTGCTCCCTTGATATATGACTGTATTTTGAAAGCAAAATATCTCTTACGGTCAGGGGATGGGTGTAAAAGCCATTTTGTAGCAGTGAATCAACGTCTTTTGAAAGAGCATCATGTGAAATTATTTTTTTCGCTTTTTGTAACCAATGAACGGACCTTTCGTCTTATCTTTGCATTCCTCAAAAAGATCGAACAAAATTTGGCTGTATCTTATGCGACAGTCAGAGGGAGGGGGAAGCAATTTTAAGGGGCTGCCTGGTATCGACGGGAAAGTGTAGTCGCTTCGTAAGCATGCCGGAGCATGGTTGGTTACTCCGTAAAAAATAATGACCGAACAATAACTGGCGAACACCAGTATGCTATGGCTGCCTAATTTTAGTAAATTGGAAAGCCTTTATGCCGCGTGAGCCGCTCGCCAAGCGAGCCGCTCTTTGTTCTGATGTCTGATACATGAGCCGCCGCATATCATCTTTTTCAGGCTAGCTGTCGGGAGGGTTCCGGCCCGTCGGTGAAACTTTGGAAATAAGGCACAGAAGTGTTGGTTGCCGAACCTGCCCTGTGTCCGACAATTCAATCGGTAACTAAGCATGTAGAAGGCGTTGCGGCGCTTTGTCCGGACGCGGGTTCGAATCCCGCCAGCTCCACTCAGGTAAGGAAATTTGCTGACGTGTTGGTTTGCTAATGTGTTCATTTTCAGATCGCTTCATTAGAAATAACACGCGCTCATTTCGATCAGGTATTTAAAAGCGACCTGTCGGGCATTTGCCGGACAGGTCGCTTTTGCGTGATAAGGGCCTCGCTGTATAGAAGGCAAATCAGAACCAGTTTTTGGTGCGGGTGCTGCGGCGACTGCCGCCGAGACCCAGCACGCCCAATAAGCCGCGTGTGATTTCGCGGGCCACTGCCCGGCCCACCTGACGGGCTACCGGGCTGCCCAGCACTGTGGAAACTACGCTTTTCTCTTCCTTTTGGCGGCCCTTTGGCCCTTCTTCGGCCTTGGCCGCCGCCTGCATTTCCTGTACTTCCTGTATTTTGCCGTTCAGAATTTCGTAGGCACTTTCGCGGTCTATCTCCTGATTGTATTTGCGTACCAGCGCAGAGCGCGACAGGATGTGGTCTATCTCGGTAGGAGTGAGAATGTCCATGCGGCTTTGTGGCGGGCGCATCAGCGTATGGGCAAGTGGGGTAGGGATGCCTTTTTCATTGAGGACGCTGACAATGGCTTCTCCAATACCGAGGTTGGTCAACAGGTCCTCGGTCTCGTAAAACTCCGTGATCGGGTAATTTTCGGCAGCCAGTTTGATGGCCTTGCGGTCTTTGGCTGTGAAAGCGCGCAGTGAGTGCTGCACCTTCATGCCCAACTGTGCCAGAATGCTTTCGGGAATATCGGCGGGGTTTTGGGTGATGAAATAAATGCCCACGCCTTTGGAGCGGATTAGTTTGATGATGGCCTCTATTTGTTGCATCAGGGCATCGGTGGCCTCGCTGAACACCAAATGCGCTTCGTCTATGAAAATGCACAGTTTGGGTTGTTCGAGGTCGCCTGCTTCCGGGAAGGCGGCGTAAATTTCCGCCATCATTTGCAACATGAACGTAGAAAACAACTTGGGACGATCCTGGATGTCGCTGAGGCGTACTACATTGATCACCCCATAGCCATTCTCGTCCATGCGGGTCAGGTCGTTTACATCAAATGAAATTTCCCCGAAAAACGATTCTGCGCCCTGTTGCTCCAATTCCACGACTTTTCGCAGGATGGTTCCGGCGGTCATGCTGCTGAACTGCCCGTATTCGGCTTCGATTTCCGCCTTGCCCTCGTTGCCGAGGTACTGCAACACTTTCTTGAAGTCTTTCAGATCGAGCAGCGGCAGGCTGTTGTCGTCGCAGTATTTGAATACGACCGCTACCACGCCCCCTTGGGTGTCGTTGAGGCCAAGGATGCGGCTGAACAGCACTGGGCCAAATTCGCTGACAGTGGCGCGCAGGCGCGCACCCTTTTCTCCGGAAAGGGACAAAAATTCGACCGTGCTGCCGTGTGGCTGCCACGAAATGCCGATTTTGCCTGCCCTTTCCGTGATTTTGGCATTTTCGCTGCCGGGCATGGCAATGCCCGACAGGTCGCCTTTGATGTCCATCAAAAGGCAGGAAGTGCCGTTCATGGAGAGTTGCTCGGCGATGAGTTGCAGGCTTTTGGTTTTTCCGGTGCCGGTGGCACCTGCAATCAGCCCGTGGCGGTTCATGGTACGCAGGGGGGCTTTTATCTGGAGACCGGACAGCGCCTCTCCGTCGAGCATGGCCCCGCCCAACACAATGGAGGCACCTGAAAACTGATACCCGTTTTCAATGGCCGTCTGAAATTGATCTTTTTTCGACATATTTTGTAGTGATGCCTGACTTTTTTTGTAGTGATGCCTGACTTTTCGGGCGTTTATGATAGTTACTCCTTTTTGCGGGCTTTTTCTGCCTCTTCTTTGGCTTTGCGCAACTCTTCTTCGGCGCGTCTGATTTCGCCCTGTATTTGGGCAAGGCGGCGGTTGGCCTCTTCTATTTTTTGATTTTCCTCTGCCAATTTGGTCGCGATTTCGGTTTTGATCCGGGTGATTTCTGCCACACTTTGCGCTTTGGCATCGGCAATGGCTTTGGCTTCGCCTTCTTTCACTGCTCCTACGGCTGCCGCCGATTCCTGTTTGACATTGAACAGCACCTGCGCCGCCTCTTTTTGGGCATTGGAAATTTCCTCGAGCGATTTTTTACGCGCTTCTTCCACTTCGGTCACATATTGTCGGCGTTTGTCCTCTGCCTCTTTGCGGGCGTTGGCCACTTCGGCAGCTGCGCGGTCGCGGGCTTCTCCCACCTCTTTGCGGGCGCGTTCCTGGGCTTCGGCTACCTGTTTGGCGGCCGATGCCTTTTGGTCGTCGGCCTCTTTACGGGCTTTTGTAATGGCCTCAATGGACTGTTGCTTGGCAGCTGCCACTTCTTTGGCGGCGGTTTCGCGGGTGGATGCCACGAGGGAAGCGGCTTCTTCTTTGGCCTTACCAACTGCTTCCACCGCTTCGTGTTTGGCGCGGGCTGCGTTTTCTTTGGCCGTTTTCACCTCTTGGGCGGCCTGTTGGTTGGTGGTGCCAATTTCGTTGGCGGCCTTTTCGCGGGCAGCCGCCACCTCGCCGGCGAGGCGCTGGCGCTCTCTCGAGCCGTTTTCGCGGGCGATGCGCACACTGTCGGCTTCCGCATTTTTCATTTTGGCAATGGCCTCTGTACTTTGGCGTTTGGCCTCTGCAATGGCGTTGGCCGATTCCTGCTGGGCCTTGACCTGCGCGCTGCGCGAAGCCGCGATTTCGTTGGCGGCTTTCTCGCGGGCTGCTGCAATTTCGGCCGCCGCTTTCTCGCGCGATATATTGACCTCTGCGGCGGTGGCATTGGTCATTTCGGACTGCTTTTTCTTGGCTTCCACCACAGCTGCGGCAGCCTCTGCCTGTATCTGCCGCAGTTTCTCATCGGCTGTCTGTTTGGTGGTAGCAACCTCTCCGGCGTACTGCTTTTGGGCCTGATCGGCTTTGGCGTTGGCCTCCTGCACGCGCAGGCGTGCCTCTTCCTGGGCTTTGGCCACTTCCTGTGCGGAACGCTCGCGGGCTTTTTGCACCTCGTCGGCACTTTGCTGCTTGATCTTGTTTTCCTGCTCTTTGGCAGCGGCTACCGCTTTGGTGAGTTCCTCCTGTATTTTTACGATTTCTGCCTCTGCGCGTTGGCGCGACACCAATACCTGTGCCGTGATGGAATCGCGTTGTTGTTTGGCTGCCTGTTGGGCCATGGTGATCGCTTTCGCCGATTCTTCCTGCACCTGCTGGACGGTTTGAGCCGCCTTTTGCTTGCTTTCGGCCACTTCTTTGGCGATTTCTGTTTTTTGTTCGTTGGCTTTGTTCTGCTGGTTGGCCACTTCATTGCGGGTGCGTTCAATTTCTTCGGCTGCCCGTTTTTTAGCCTCTGCTACTTCCTGGGTAGCGGTTTCCTTTTGTTTGGCCACGTTTTCGCGCAGTTCTGCGATTTCGGCAGCGCTGTTTTGCTGCACCAATGCCTTTTCTTCGGCAGATTTGCGCTTGGCTTCTGCCACTTCAAAAGCAGCCTTTTGTTTTTCCAAAACCGAGTTTTCGCGGATCTGGCCAATAGTGTTGGCTGTTTCTTCGCGCACTTTCAGAATTTGCTCCGAGGCCGTTTTTTTGGTCTCCACCACGTCTTCGGCGGTCTTCTGACTTTCTGTTTTGGCTCGTTCGCGGGCATCGGCCACAATGCGGGCGCTCTCTTCGCGGATGCGTTTCAATTCGTCCTCCGCGTTGGTGCGAGCCGTGCTGATTTCGTCGGCGTATTGCAGCTTGGATTGTTCCAATTTTTCTTTGGCGGCGGCCATCTCTTTGGCAGCGTTCTCGCGGGCTTTTTTCACCTCTTCTGCCGAGGTTACACGGGCTTTTTGTATTTCTTCGCCTGCTTGCCGACGCGCATCTTCCACTGATGAGTTGATCTTCACCACTGCTGAATCGGCTTTTGAGCGGTTGGCAGCAATAACTGTCTGGGCTTCTGCCTTGGACTTTTCGATTTCGGCCAGGCTGGTCTTGCGTGCTTCAAGCACCTCGTTGGCATATTCCAATTTTTTCTGGTTGGCTGCTTCGCGGGCAGCGGCCACTTCCTGTTGCAGCTGGCCTTTAATGCCTTCTGCGCGGTCTTTTTCGGCTTTGATTTCGTTGCGCAGGGTTTCTTTGGTCTTTTCCAATTCTGCCCGCAGATTGACCACTTCATTGTCGCTGACTGGGGCACCACCCGAGGTTTTCAGGCCGCCTCCGCCCCCTGTGTTGGCTTTGCCGCCGGAGGTAACTGCTGCCGGACCTCCGGCTGTTGGCTTGGTAACAGAGGCTCCGGGGGTGTCCTTCACCGTAGCCGGGTCCATGATGCTGTGGAAACAGGCTGCCAATGCTTTAAATTCTCCCTGCCGGTCTGCATTAATGGTAAATTTATACTTCTGCCGATCAACAAAGTTGATAAAGTTGATGCCCGTAATGTTGCTCTCCGCCAGCCACTTTACAGCCTCCAAATCGAGGCGCAGGTTGTTGCGATGGGTTGGCACAGAGCCTGTTCCCGCCACTACTTCGTCCATATTAACGAACTTATATGCTTTTTCGAGGCCCGTCTGATCTACGAATACGACCTGATCGTCCTGGTTAAACTCGATACCGCCCACAGAGGTAAAGCGGGCAAAAATGCCTTTTTCGTTGGTGAAAAAGTCAACGGCATAATTGTAGCTTCCGCGCACCACCACCACTAAGGTACTGGTATTGGCAATCTGTATGCCGCTGATCTTCTTATTTTCTTTAATGACGGAAGAGCAACTTTGGGCGGTCAGGAAAGAGCCGGAGGACACGATAAAAATACCGAGTACTGACAACAATCGGTTGATTAACTGCATGGTATATAGTGGAATGGGAAGGTGAGGGCTTTTTTGCGCTGCAATGTACGGCGCTTTTTAGAGCTGTCAAAAAAAAAATCCGTAGAAATGATACATTTTTGTTTCACTCCGTTGCTTCAAGATGTCCAAAAACCCCTTTTAACAAACTTTTATTGCGCAGTCGTTTACAATATTTTAACAAAAAAGGCAGAGGGGATGCATACCTTTGTGTCGCCTGTTCTGCGTTTTAAGGCTTCATTCCGTTTTTCTTTAAAAATAGATTCTATGTTCCTTCGTCATTTTGGTGCGCTTGTCGCGTTTTTGTTACTGTTTTTTATGGCTTCGGCCTTCACTGCTGTTCGCCCTTTGGAGCAGTCGCAAGCCGGGGAGGCCATTGTGTGGTACACTTGGGAAGAGGCTGTGGCTCTGAACAAAACGAAACCCAAAAAAATGATGATAGACCTGTATACCGACTGGTGCGGCTGGTGTAAGGTTATGGACAAGAAGACATTTGCAGACAGCGAAGTGGCTGCCTACATCAACAAAAACTTCTATCCTGTCAAATTTAATGCCGAGCAGAAAAAGGATGTCCGCTTCAATGACCAGACTTTCAGCTACATTGAAACAGGTGGCGGACGTGGTGTACATACGCTGGCTTATGCCCTCTTAGACGGCAAAATGGGCTACCCCACCATTGTTTATCTCAATGAGAAATACGAACGCATTCTGATCTCACCCGGCTATAAGGAAGTGCCTGATATGCTGAAGGAATTAAAATTTACGGCAGAAGAGCATTATGCCACCACCAGCTGGGAAGCGTATAAAGGAAAATAAGAAGCCGACTTCTACTTGGATTTGGGCAGAAGCAACCACAAGCGGCCAAAGCGGTTGATCTTATGTGCCTCGTCTAAGCCCTTCTGGCCCACCCCGCAATACAAATCCATGCGACGGGTAGTTTGAATGGCACCTCCGCGATCCTGGGCAAAGATAACGCGGTATTTGTAACCTTTCAAATGGCCGGATGCATCGAGATCGGGCAACTCCGCCAGTAAGGTACTGCCAATGGGAATATAGCGCGGATCCACGGCGACCGAATAGCCGGCAGTCAGCGGGAAAGTGCCACACCCCAGGACCTGCTCATCCACAGGCGTGAAGAATACATAAGAGCCGCCTGCCCCCTTGACGGAACCGCCAAAGCCAAAATACTGACGCTTGCCGTCGCTGTATTCAACTAAGCAATTGCCCTGCAATTGGGCGTTACTCAATTCCTTGCGGCTGCTCAACCAGGCCACTGCCACACCCTGCCCTTCCAAAGCGCCATTGTCTATCTCTTCGGGAGAAGGAATGGGGCCGTCGGGACGGCGCAGCATCGGAACAGTATGGCTGGCATCGCGGTGGCGGGTAGCCTTTACCAAAGGTGTATAATAGCCGGTCATGCGTACGCGGTCTTCTTTCAGATCGGTGTTGAGCTGATAGAAGTCAAATTTCTGTTGCATCACTTCCGGGTGTGCGTACTGGATGCCTTGGAGGAGTTCCAGGGTTTTCAGCATTTCAGATTTGGTAATGCCGCTTGCACCCACACGCGGCACGTCGGAGCGATAGAGGTACTTCACCTGTTCGTACATGGCCTGCATCATAGGCGCTTCAAACGCAATGAAAGGCATGGTATCGGGAACAGTGGGATATAATACGGAAGCAGGTAATCTGCGTTTCGCCTCTTTGACGGAGAGATCAGCCTCGTCGGGCTTCATCAGGCGCTCGGTCGGCTTGCCTGTGCGGAGCGAAATGGTGTTGTCCACGCCCGCTGCATACGGAATAGTAACAGCAGCAACAGCCTCTCTGCTGTTCATCCAAACGGTCAATACGCACCCCACAATCAGCAGCAAGTCCACTAATAAAATACGGCGGGAAAACGGAATAAAAGAAGATGTAGAAAAATCCATGAGTTGCATGATTGTGAATTTAACGAAATCTAAACAAAAATAGTACCATTTTGATGGTATCCGGTCTGGCCTGCCCCTGTACAGAAGGGCGAAACAGACCTTTTTTGTCCTGTATTCCGTAAACCATTCACAAATCGTTTAAAAACGCAAAAGACTGATTTTCAAAAAGTTAATAGTTTTATGTGATCTGAAACGGCCTCTCTTTTCTGTTAAAATGTTAATAAATTTCAAAAGAATCTCCTGTGACACACTATTTTATAGAATCACATAGTGCAAACAAGGCGACAAATCTCAATACGGCTCTGTCAACGGGATGATAGTTAAACGACAATCTAATCGCGCCTTATAGTATAATCACTAACAGGAAGGAGGATAGGCCGAATGTCCTCCAAAAGGCGCAAGCCTTTTTTTAGAGGGAAGGGAAGCAGTAGGAAATGTTAAAAGAAAGTGAACTATCCCCATAATGCAACAGCCAAAGGAATAGTTCACTTATAAATATAGTTAAGTACATTAAAAGGAATGACACATCATTTTTTCAACTCTGCATCGCGCAATTCGCGGCGCAAAATTTTGCCCACATTGGTCTTGGGCAATTCTGTGCGAAATTCCACTTTACGAGGCATTTTATAGCCGGTCAGGTTGGCGCGGCAGTGTTCCAGGACTTCCTCCGGCGTGAGGGAGTCGTCTTTCCTGACAATGAAGACTTTAGGCACTTCCCCTGACTTATCATCGGGAATGCCAATGGCCACCACCTCCAGTACTTTGGGGTGCATGGCAATCACATCTTCAATTTCATTGGGATAGACATTGAAGCCCGACACGAGGATCATGTCTTTTTTGCGGTCCACAATCTGGAAATAGCCGTCGGGGTGCATAAATCCCATGTCGCCGGTGGCGAGCCAGCCGTCTTTCAGAATTTCGGCAGTGGCTTCCGGGCGCTGCCAGTAGCCTTTCATCACCTGCGGGCCTTTGGCCTGTATTTCGCCGACATTGTCGGGGCCGGGGCCGAGTATCTTGCCGGAATCATCCACAATCCGTACATCGGTAGAAGGCACAGGCATCCCGATGGTGCCGAGGCGCATACCGGACGTGACGGGGTTGCAGGTAATCACCGGACTGGCTTCGGTCATGCCGTAGCCTTCCGTGACCTGACAGCCGGTTTCTTTTTGCCAGCGTTCGGCCACAGCCCTTTGCATGGCCATGCCGCCTGCGGAGGTGATTTTCAGGCGGCTGCAATCCATCTTCGGAAAGTCAGGATGGTTGAGGATGCCGTTGAAGAGTGTGTTCAACCCCGTCGTAATGGTGGGTTTGTGGGTATTCCACTCTTTGATGAGGGAGGCAATGTCGCGCGGATTGGTAATGAGTATGCTGTGACCGCCGCTGTTCATAATGGCGAGGCAGTTCACAGTAAAGGCAAAGATATGATAGAGCGGGAGCGGGCAGAAAGCCGTTTCCTGCCTGTTATCGTCCATGAGGGGTTGCAGCACGGCGCGCAGTTGCTGCATGTTGGCCACTAAGTTGCGGTTGGTCAGCATGGCACCTTTGGCCACGCCGGTGGTGCCGCCTGTGTATTGCAGGATGATGGTGTCCTCTGATTGTCCGGCGACGGGTTTTACCGCGATACCCTTGCCCTTGCGCAGCGCGTCTTTGAAGCGCACGGTATTGGAGAGATTATAAGCGGGAATCATTTTTTTGACTTTGCGCAATACAAAATCCACGATGATGCCTTTGAAACCCAGCATTTCGCCCACGCTGGTCAAAATAACGGTTTTGATGGAGGTTTCGGCGATGACTTGCTCCAGATTTGCGGCAAAATTTTCAGCCAGCAAAATGGCTTTGGCACCGGAGTCGGTGAACTGGTGGCGCATTTCGCGCGGCGTATAAAGGGGATTGGTGTTGACAATCACCAGACCTGCCCGCAATACTCCGAAGAGGGCGATGGGATATTGTAACAAATTGGGCATCATGAGGGCGACGCGGTCGCCCGGTTCGAGGCCACGCGACTGAAGAAATCCGGCAAAGGCGGCACTCATTTCATCCACCTGTCCGTAGGTCAGCGTTTTGCCCATACAGGTAAATGCCGGACGGGTGCGGTACTTTTCGAAACACTCTTCCACCATATCCATCAGGCGGGGGTAAGCGGCGGCATCAATGTTAGCGGGCATGCCGCTTGGGTAGTGTTGTAGCCAGGGACGGTCCATATCCTATTAATATTATGTGTTATCAGAGGCTCTTTGACAAACGCCCTTCCCGCTTGAAAAGGTCAGCAGGTCGGGTATGTAGGCCATGCACTCCGGATGTGAAGGTATTTGTATTTTTTTGTTAATTTTTAGAACGGGCGAAGATTGGGGTTTTTTCTGAAATTCCGGGAGAATTCCTGAAAAATATTTTGTGACGTGCCTGAAAGGCTGCAAATCGAGGCATAAGCCTCTCGCATTGCGTCTTGAATTACCCAATGGGTTCGCGTTCCACCGGGCAGGTCATGCAGTGGGAGCCGCCCCTTGCCCGTGAAAGTTCGTTGGAGGGCAGTGTAATGATGGTGTTTTCTACTTTATCAGGAGTGGTTTTGCCGTTTTCGATGTCGCGCAGGAGTTTCTCTGCGCCCGTCACTTTGTATCCGAATTCTTTGAAGGCTTTTTCGGTCACGGGGTTGCGGTCGTAGGTGATGGCCACACCGGGTTTCAGGGTGAGCAGATTGCAACCGTCGGTCCATTGTTCGCGTTCCTGAAAGGGCGTTTCTCCTCGTCCGGCCCAGATAAATTCCATTTTGGGATTGATTTCGGCCAGCAGGAAATCGCGCAGGCTGGGATATTCCACCTCTTCGCCGGTACTGCGGTGTACGTCCACAAACGACCCCAAGCCATCCTGTACAATAGGTTTGTAGCCGACAAAGTGGTTGTGATTGATCTGTGTAAAGATGGTGTCTATGTGCATGTAGGTGCGTTCGGCAGGGATGTTGACCTGCACCAAATTTTTCACAATGCCCCGATCAAAAAGGTAGTCTTTGATGAGTTGGAAGGCGTAGTTGTTGGTGCGTTCCGAGCACCCAATCATGAGATAATCTTTGTTGAGGATCATGACATCCCCACCCTCTATGCTCAGGGTTTCCCCTTTTTTGGAGGGCGGGAATTTGTCCACACGGTTGAGGTTAATGGTTTTGCCATCGGTTTTGAGGCGGCGGAAGACGGGGTGACTGCTAAAAATAAGCCGGGTTAAAAAATTTTCCCGGAAACGCGCCGTTTTATTGGCTTTGGTAATGAGAACGTAATCTTTGACCGTGACGGCAATATCGCGTGTAAAAATAAGGTTGGGAATGGGATCGAACAGAATGCGGTCTTCCGGTTCCAGATAACCCGTGATGAGGGTATCGGCCAATTGTTCGGGCGACAGACTGGCGAGGCGGGGTATGAAAGAGTAGGGGAGTTCTTCGAAATCAATAATTTTGTTGATGACTTCGTATTTGCTTTCTTCGTCGCGGGTGCTTTCGGCCAGCAGGTCGCGTACATTGAGTACATTGCTTTTGCCCACAAAAGCTTTTAGCACATTGCTAAAAATGTCGTGTTCCTGCTGCATGTTGGGCAGGTGTACAATATCGTCGAAAAGCAATTCTCCGGCGCGTTTGGGGGTGATGCGTGCGATGCCCTCATCGGGGCGGTGTACAATGACCTTTTTGAGTTTTCCGATTTCGGAATCTACATAAATACGGCTGTTGGCATCCATTTTCCTGTGCTTCTGTTCGTTTTTGTGAAAGGGCGCAAAGATACAGGGAATATTGATGGGCTGGTGTAAGATTCCTTATTAAATGGTCGCAGGACAGATATACTTCGATGAAATGGGCCTTTTCATCAAAAATTTTTGGCCCGACGAACCGATCACCTGCTCATTTGTTCCAGTTACACGATTTTTCTGGTTTAACCCGGACGATTCATATTCAATCACTTCTGTCAAAACGTATCTGACAAATTCAAACATGGCAAGATTAACCACTTTCTCCCGACTACTCATTACCATTGCTATTGTGGTAGGTGTGTTCTTTGCGGTACGCACTTTTTTACCTGGTCTGAGCGCCTCCATTGGCAAAAAGGCACAAAACACCGAAACCGCTGCTCCACAAACCGAAACCGGCAATAGCCGCGAAGCCGATAATGGAAACAGCAACAGTACCTGGGGCAGTTCAGGTAATAATGCGTCCTCTGACAACGAAACCACTGCTCCCGCCAAAAGCGATTTTACTCCGGCGGCGTTCAAGTACACCCCGCCCACTCCTGTAGGAGGCAAACTGAAGGCTGTGGTGGAACTGGGCGCTACGGGGTTCAACTACTTCATTGTGCGCATAGACGGTCAGAAAAACTGGCAAATGGAAAAAGACGTATTTGGGGTCAGCTTAGTTAAAGAGGGACTGGCTACCGACGATGACATAAAGATCGGATTGAAACGCTATATCAACGAAATTTTGGAATTTGGGGTAGGGCCGCGGGATATTCACTTTGTGATTAGTTCGGGGGCTAAAAAATCGGATGTGATAGACAAGATTATTTCCGAACTGAAGCGCATGAATTATGTGGTGAACACCGTTACCGCCGAACAGGAAGCCAAACTGGCCCTGCGCGCCGCCATGACTCGCGACTATCAGTCCAGCGCTTTTGTGGTGGACATTGGTTCGGGGAACACAAAAATTGCGTGGTTCAACAACAACGCCCCTTCGGGTATTGAGGGCTATGGCTCCAAGTACTTTCAGGATGGCATCACCGACGGGGTGGCTTTTAACGACACCAAAGCCAAGGCATCGCGTGTGCCTTCTCCCTTGCGCGGCACCTGCTTTATTATCGGGGGCGTGCCGTTCGAACTGGCCAATCAGCACCGCAATGGCAAGGAGCGCTACACCCTGTTAAAAGCGCCTTCTGCCTATACGCCCAAAGGAGACAAGCAAAAGGCAGGCCTGAATATTTATTCTGCGGTGGCTGAAGCAACGGGTTGCCGTCAGTTTGTGTTCGACTGGAACGCGAATTTCACAATTGGGTTTTTGCTAAATATTTAAGTAGAGATGAGAGATGAGAGATGAGAGATGAGTGTCATAAATCATGTTTTATTGCTGTTCACCTGCTTAATAAACAACGGCGAAATAAGAAATTCAGGCATTGCCCTCAGACTTTGTACGTCCGGGGGCAATGTTTTGAAGGGGAAGGTGCAGCGCATTAGTCTGCCTGCCAGTTGTGTATGACGGGTTCGTTTTTCAGGGTATAATGCTCATCCAACACCGCCGCATTAATATATCGTACGCCATCCATGCTGGTCTGACCATAGCCTTCATGAATATGCCCGAAAACGTGGATGCGGATGCGGAGTTCCTGTATTTTGCGCAGCAGATCGCGGCAGCCTACGGGGTGGCCCGTTTTGGCCACCCGGTCGAGGATGCCGTAGGGCGGCCCGTGGGTAATCAGTATGTCAGTATCCGGCGGAATCAGGGACCAATGGTTCCGAATGTCTGCCCCCCGATGCCGATTGAATGCCCAATCGAAAAACCATGGGGTAATGGGGCTGCCCCAAAGGCGGATGCCTTCAATTTTCACACCTGTATCGTTCAGGTAATGCACATGCGGCGGAACCAGCGCCTGAAAAGCGGCAGGAAAATTTTCGGCCATGAAATCGTGGTTGCCGGCAATGCACACCAAATGCGGGAAATCCTGTTGTCCAAACCAATCCATAAAATCGGCTACCTCCTCGGGGCGGCCGCGTTTGCTGAAATCACCGGCGTGTACCAGCACATCGCCGGGGGGCAGCCGGAGGGCATGGTGTTGACCGTGGGTATCGGAGATAAAAACGAATTTCACAAAAGACAAAAGTTAACTTTTATGCGCCGTCTTTTCGATCCGCCGATCGGTTTTAAAAAGCGGACAGCAAGAATCGGGAATGGCAGGCTGGCCGCTTATACAACCATTTCGGGTCGTGGATCGGGCGGGGGCGTTTTTTTGGAAAAAGAGGGGAGTAACAGCAGGGCTGCCACCCCGAAAAAGAGGTTATAAAATATTTGAACGGTAAAAAAAGCGATGTTGGCGTAGGAAAACGCATTGGTGGTACTGACTCCGTAAATGGCTAGGCTGGCGATACACAAAGCGTGGAAAGTCCCCATGCCACCGGGCGAGGGAATCACAAAACCGAGGGTACCAAATACAAAAATCATCAATGCAGCCTGTGTACCCAAGTGGGCAGTCGGCGCAAAAGCGTAGAGATTGAACACGCATTGCAGATAGAACATCACCCAGATGCCCACAGAGCAAAGTATAAATTCGATGGGGCGCTCCAGCTTCCGGATGCTCAGCAAGCCGTCGCGGAAACCCCGAATCATACCGTATATTTTTTGAAAAAGGGCAGTTTCCTGAATTTTACCCCACAGCACCACCAAAATGACTCCCCCGACTAAGGCGAGTACACCACACAGCCAAAGCAGCGGGTGTTGCCACAGCGGCGGCCCCTCGGGTTTTCCCGCCCTGTTTTGGGCAATAAAGTTCATCAGGGTGCGGCCTTCAAATAAAAAGGCCAGGCCGGTCACAACCGCCAGACAGACCACGTCCATCAGGCGGTCTATGACCAGAGTGCCCATCACTTTTTCGACCGGTACCCGCTCGGCGCGGGCCAGACTGCCTGCCCGCACCACCTCGCCAATGCGCGGGAAGCCGAGGTTGGCAAAATAGCCGATAAAAATGGTCAGCAGACTGCTCATCAGGCCCACTTTGTGTCCCAAAGGGGCCAGCAACAACTGTTGCCGTCTGGCCCGCAAAATATTGCTGAGGGTAAAGGCCACCACAACGGCGGCGATCCATCCGACTTGTACGGAGGAAAAATCGCTCCACAATTTATCCCATAAACTGCATTGCTGATCGGGGATGCCCTGTTGGGCGCATTCATCACGGTATGCCTGCTGCTGGTTGCGAAAAACCAACAGCAGCACGGTAGTACCCAGCCCAAAAAACAATACAATTTGCAGTATTTTTTTTAACATGGGCGCAAAGGTAAGGGCTAATTTCAGAATTAAAACCGGAAATATACCTTTATTGTGTCAATGAGCAGAATCTGCCACAATGCGCTGATAAAATACAAAACCATTTTTCCGGTACAGTTCCCGACAATCGGGCAGAGTAGGCAGGTCGCCCAGCCGGTTAACGCGGGCAACAAAATAGACGGGTTGCTGCGGGTGTCCATGGGCTAGGGTGTCGTATTGCACCGGGGGAAGAGACGCGGAAGGCGGCTGTTTGTCGGTGTAAAACAGGTGGGCATAGGTTTTATAGCCTACGGGCTGCACGTAGCTGTTTTCCCGGCTGTGTTTTTCATAAAACTCAATGGCTGCGCCCTGAGTATAGCCCTCAATATTTTTAGCCAGAAAAAGCAGGGAAAAACTGGTGAACACTGCGCCTCCGGCCAGTACGGTCTGGGCGGCCATTTCTGCACGACCTGCTTTCCAAAAATACCATGCAGCTAAAGCAGCTGTCAGGATCACCACCCCAGGCAGCGCGTGCCACCAGCGCCAGTCCACTGTGGCCTCCAGATTGGCCAGCGCAAAAGGGTCGCGGGTAAAAAGGGGCCGGAGCATTTCAATGTGCGTTCCTAACCACGGGAGTACCATGACCACAAGGCCGAGCAAAACCCCCACCATGGGCAGTAAAACACTGGTATAGCGCGGCCGCACCTGCCACCGAATCGCCCGCCACATGGTGGTGGCACCGAGATAGGTAATGGGAAAGTAGGCCAGCGAAGAATAATGCACGATTTTGGTTTTGACAAGGCTAAATAGGATCAATACTACCCAGAAAAGGATTTGCATCCAGGTGCCGAAGTCACTGCGCATACAGGATTGCAGGGTATGGGCTTCTAATGCCTCTTCCTCTGCTTCCCGGTCTCCCCACAGGTTGGGCAATGCGAATACGGAAATCGGGAAACATCCCAATAACAGAACAATTACATGATAGCCCCAAAAACCCGCGTGGCCGGCATCGGGTGTGGAAAACAGACGAATCTGATAAGTGATAAACTCCTGGATAAACCATGGGCCGTGGAGCAGTATATCAGCCAGAAACCAAAGCACAGAAGCAGTTCCGGCTGCCAACGAAAAATAAAACAGATGCCGACCATAGCCGCGTGCCCCGAATTTGAAGCGCGCCCAATAGACGAGCAGCACCAGAAAAGCAATCAGCCAGGCCACCGGGCCTTTGGTCAGCACAGCCAAACCCAGCAGGCCGCCGCCGATGAGCAAAGAGCGGTAACAGGTCCACCAATTGGCATCCGCCTGGTGGGTGAAAAAGCGCCACCGAAAATCTATAAAGCCGTAAAGTCCGCAAAAAATAAAAAAATTGAACCACGGATCAATGATGCCACTGCGAAAGTAGAAGTGGGGCAACAGGCTGCCTATCCACGCCAGTACCCACAACCAGGCAAATGAACGGTCGTGCAGGCGCAGGCCAATGCGATAGACCACCAACAGGGTGGCAATACCACACAGTGCGTTGGGCAGCCGTGCAGCAAACTCATTAACTCCGAACAAGGACATGGAAGCTGCCTGCATCCACAGAAACAAGGGTGGCTTCTCCCAGAAGGGCTTAAAATCAATTTGTGGCCTAAACCAGTCGCCTGTCAGCAACATTTCGCGTGCGCACTCTGCAAAATTGATCTCGTCCCAATCAAAAAGATGCACATGACCAAGGAAAGGCACAAACAGCAAGGCTCCCAGAACAACAATCAACCAATAATCTTTGCGCATCTCCTTTGAACACTTTTGTATGGGCTTAGTTCTCAAAAAGCCGTAATAAATTTGCTCTCAATGGCCCGCCAATACGCAATCCGCAATCGGAATTTTCGGAATTTTCCATCTGCACACCGACCTCAGGCAAAGGCAGCGAGACCCAGCAAGGCGACCAACAGATAGGGAACAATGCCTGCAGCGCCGGCGTAATCTTTGGCCATGCGCTGTCCAAAGATGAGACATACAAAAGTCAATCCCGCTAAGGCCATCGCAAACAGACCGGGGACCTGCTCGCCCATCGTCCAAAGGGCGAAGAGGGCGAAAGCGGCGAGGAGTGCACTGAGTAACTCCATTGCAGTGAGCAGCGTAAGTAAAATACGCACTCCCGACGACAAGGGGCTGTCTTTGAATTGATGTCGGAAATAGTTCAGGTTTCCTTCAAAATGGAATATTTTGTCGAGACTGGACTGCCCAAATACCAACAGAACGAACAAGAGGGCAATGGACTGTAGTAAGGTGTCAGGAAGCATGAATCAGGGAACACGTGTTTTGAAAAGGCAAAGATAAGGAGAAATGCACATTTTACAGTTTTTTTGAAAAATTGCACAGCAAATGACTACAAGCCCGGTCTTTCTTTTTATATTTGCACCCTTATTTGCATTATTATCATATCACCATTCAAAAAAGCCTGAAAAATATGGAAGATGTCATGAAAGACTTTGTGGATTCAGCCAAGGAAATGGCGGGGAAAGCCGCAGAACAGCTGACACATTTGAAAGATGCGGCTTCAGAGAAAGCTGCTGAACTAAGTAACCGCGCCTCCGAAACCTTTTCGGAACTGAGTGCCAAAGCAGAGGCCGCTGCTGCCGCTGCCAAAGCCGAAGCCGCTGAGAAAATGGCCGAAGCACAGGCCGCCAAGGAAAAAATAGCCGCCCACGAAGGAGGCGCTTTGGGCTTTCTGACGGATAAGGCCAGAGATATAGTGGGGGAGGTGAAAGAGGAGGCTGCCGAAGCTGCCGAGGAAGCCAAAGACTTCTGGTCGAAGGCCAAAGACTATGCGGGGGATAAGGCCGATGACGTATCCAGCCTGTTCGGTAAAAAAGACGTGTAGGGAGTGATGAGAGATGAGTGATGAGAGATGAGAGGCTTCATTCGTCCGGTTCTGACCATAGAAACCGGTGTGCAGTTATTTTTGATCTGTACGCCGCCTGTCCACCCGTCCGATTTAAGCGCGGGTGTCTATCATATATTCGGGCGGATACCTGATCGTATCCGCCTGCTTTTCATTAAACCTCTATTTTTTATTGTGGCTAAAATACTCATTGTTGACGATGAAACGCCTATTCGCCGCACCCTGCGCGACATTCTGGAATTTGAACAGTATGAGGTCGAAGAGGCCACCGACGGTTTAGATTGCATTTCAAAAGTTCAAAAAGAAAAATACGATGCCATTGTAATGGACATCAAGATGCCGAAAATGGACGGCATTGAAGCGTTAGAGCGGCTTCAGATTCTGGCACCGGACATTCCCGTTATCATGGTCAGCGGACACGGCACCATAGACACAGCCGTAGAAGCCGTTAAAAAAGGTGCCTTCGATTTCATTTCCAAGCCACCGGATTTGAACCGGATGCTCATTACTGTGCGCAATGCCATTGAACGCGCTGATCTGGTGAACACCACCCAAATTCTGCGCAAACAGGTAAAGAGCGGCAAAGGGGTGAACATGATCGGTGAAAGTGCGCCCATTTTAGAGATCAAAAAAATGCTGGAGCGCGTGGCACCTACCGAAAGCCGCGTACTCATCACCGGGCCAAACGGTACGGGCAAGGAACTGGTGGCCCGCTGGATTCACGAAAAAAGCAACCGCTCGGATGGCCCGATCGTGGAAGTCAACTGTGCTGCTATTCCCGCAGAACTCATTGAAAGCGAATTGTTTGGCCACAAGAAAGGTTCTTTTACCGGGGCCATCGCCGACCGCCCCGGCAAGTTTGAACAGGCGACCGGCGGCACGCTGTTTCTCGATGAAATTGGCGATATGAGCCTTGATGCCCAGGCCAAAGTGCTGCGGGCCTTGCAGGAAAGCCGCATCACGCGGGTGGGCGACAGCAAGGAAATCAAGGTGGATGTGCGCGTATTGGCCGCCACCAACAAAGACCTGCGCAAAGAGATAGACAACGGGCGCTTCCGCGAAGACCTGTACCACCGTCTGGCGGTCATTGTGGTCAAAGTACCTTCCCTCAACGAGCGCCGCGACGACATTCCGCTCCTGATTGAGCATTTCAATCGGCGTACTGCGGAAGACTACGGCCATGCACCCAAGCAATTTACCCCGGAAGCCATTCGTGCCTTGCAGGATTACAATTGGACGGGTAATATCCGGGAATTGGCCAATGTGATTGAACGCCTGTTCATTCTCTGCGATCAGGTTGTTTCTGAGGAAGAGGTGCGGATGTATGTAGCCAAGTAGCTCTGTCTATGAATCCTCTACTCTATCAACTTGTTCAAAAAACGATAGAAAAAGGTAAAAAAGGAGAAGTACCGGAGACATCTCCTTATAAAAGGGCCAAAAAGGTTTATCAGCGCCGTCTTTTATTCCGTCGTTCTATCAAGGACTGGATACTGATTGTGGCAGGCGTTTTTTCTGCTGCCTTCGGCCTGAAGGGCTTTTTGCTGCCCAATCAGTTCATAGATGGAGGGGCTGTGGGCATTGCCCTTCTCACAGCAGAGGTGACGAAGTACCCGCTTTGGGCGCTGCTTATTCTGGTCAATGTACCCTTCATTGGCATGGCCTGGAAAACGGCAGGTCGCCAATTTGCTGTAAAAACTGCCGTTGCCATTTGTTTACTGGCCCTCGTCAGTGCCCTGCTTTCTTTCCCGGTCATCACCCACGAGAAAATTCTGATTGCGGTGTTTGGCGGATTTTTTCTGGGAACGGGCATTGGGCTGGCCATACGGGGCGGCTGTGTGATAGACGGCACGGAGGTGTTGGCCGTCGAGATTGGTAAGCGTTTCGGCCTGACTGTTGGCGACGTGTTGACCGTCATCAATATCCTCATTTTTTCGGCAGCTGCCTGGCTGCTCACCATCAATGTGGCCCTCTATTCGCTGCTGGCCTATTTCTCTGCCGCCAAAGCCGTGGATTTTGTGGTAGAAGGCGTGGAAGAATATATTGGCGTGACCATCATTTCGCCCAAAACCCGGGAAATCAGAGAGGCTATTGTACAAAATCTGCAACGCGGTGTCACGGTGTACGCAGGCAAAAAAGGGATCGGCAAAGGGGGCGTGATCCATGAGCCGGACATTCTTTTTGTGCTGATTACCCGCCTCGAAATTGGCCGCCTTAAAATTGAAATAGATCAAATAGATCCCAATGCATTTGTTGTGATGCAAAGTGTACGCGATGCCAAAGGGGGCATGATTAAGAAGAGACCCCTTCCTCATTAGCGACGGATTTTTAAACCTGCCGCTATGGAGAGGTGGTTTAAAAACCGTCGCTATGAAGAGAAGCAGTTATTCCTGCATGGGATGCGTTTCCAGAGGGCAGGTTATTCCTTCACAAACCTGCCCGTACCCATCACTTTTCCGGCTTCCAGCACCTGTACAAAGTACATCCCCGCCGACAGCGCCGACGCGTTTACCTGTTGTTGTGTCGTGCCCTGTTCCGCTGTCTGTTCCAGCACCAACCGCCCTGCGAGGTCTGTGAGACGCAGGCGCGTTTGCGCAGTGGCAGGCGCGGGCAGTTCGAGGGTGAAAAGGCCGGTGTTCGGGTTGGGGTAGAGGCGGAGGGCCGTGTGTCCGAATTGAACATCCTTCGAGGAGACAAAATTGAAACGACGCAGACAGACATTATCAATATCCACAACAGATTGCAGGGATACCTCATTGTCCGTAAACGGATTTTCCACATGCACAGTCAGATACTTGCCTGTTATAGTCACCGAATCTCCGCTAAATGCGGTCAGCCAGATACTATTCAGGGAAGCATCCGGCACCGGTATGGGGAAGCGCATGATTTCCTGACAGGAACCGATGCAAGCACTGCTGTCTTGTGGGCGGTCGGACAAACGCACCACCAATTCGGTACCTGCTGTCACTGTCTCGGCAAATACCTTAAAACCAAGAGACAATTGGGCCTTGCCGGTAAAGGCCGGCAAACTGTCCTGATACAGACGGTCGGAGAAAAGACGGTTGCCGCGCAGGCGCACAAAATTGGTATCCTCCCGTCCCGGTAACATCACCATTTCGGGATCGCCGCCCGAGGAATACCACCCTGCGGCGCCGCCGCCGGACAGGAAACTCCCTGCCTCTGCTCCCTGTACAAAACCACTGTTGCGCACCAACCCGTCCGGGCAGGCAACCATGCCGCCCCGCTGTTGTGTGGTGGCCAGTACACTGCAATCCAAATCAATGGTGTAGCAACGCGATTGGGAGCAGGTTTGGGGGGGCACACTGCCCGGCACCGTGCGCGTCACCGTCATACAAACCACATATTGCGTCAGGTCGGCCGGGAACGTATATTGGAAGGGCGCATTGCCTACACTGTTGCCTACAATGGTGAATACCAGATCGCTCGCTTTGGCTACTTTCCATTGTACCTGATCGCAGTCGGTCAGTTTTTTAGGCGTAAACTGCATTTTGCAACTCGGAGCCGGGAATTTGAAGTAATTGAAACCCATATTTACATCTGCTATAAAAGCACTAAGCGGCGTGCAGGAGCAGGGTTTGGGACAATCTTTTACCTTGAACTGTATGACGCATTTGCATTCCTTTGTGCCACATTTACCGCTTATTTCAATCGTATAAGTCCCTGTCAGCTGCGTCATGGCCAGCGTAATCGGAATACTAAATGCCGGATTCGTGGCGGAACTGCCGGTTAAAATGCCCATACCATTGGGGTCTTTCACCGCCCACGACATGCCTGCAAAAGTACAATTTCCCATACAGGTCAGTTTGCCGGAAAAATAAATCGGCTGAGACTGGCCGGGGCAGGGTAGATCAATGGGTGCTGCGCCACAATTGAAATTTTTCTGCAAAACAGTCTGGCCAAGTGTAAAAGCCAGATTCTCGTATTTACAATCGCAGGGGGCCGCAGTGCAGTAAGCACGCATGGGCAGGGAAGCAAAGGTGTTGGTGCCACCCGCTACGTTGGGCATTTGTTGCGGATTGGAGGGTACGTTGAATGCTGTAATATCCAAAGGCAATGGCAGTGGCTGCGGGGTCTCTGTGGCAATACAGGCAGCCACGTTAGTCAAATCATTATCATCCAATATTTTGATAATGTCCAAATTGCCAAAAGTAGCGATGTTATTCGCCCGCCCGTCTGTGTAAAACAATCGTTGCCCGTTGTAAGACACAATGTCGCCAAATGCCCAGCTGTTTTCCGGGTTATCCCGGATTGTCTTGAGCCAGTTAATTGCGAGGCTGGTCCCGTTGTCCTGTGCCCGCAGAATCACATTGATTGGCGCCTGATTGGGCAGATTTCGGACACCCAGCGCATATATATTGCCGTTGGGTCGAATGAGTACTTTTCGGAAGGATGCAATGCCGGGGAACTGCTGCGACCAGCTGACTATGGGGGCGTTCGGGCTGTTAAAATCAATTTTTGCCAACCAGGCATTGTTGCCGGAGTTGCCAGCCAATAACACCTGATTGTCGTTGAACAATGGCTCTGTATCGAAGAGATAAGGGCCGTTTTGCAACCTGAAGGCTCTGGTGGGAACAAGGGCATTGTTGGTAAACACCAGCACTGACCGGTTCGGAATATTTCCCGCCATCAGGTATTCGCCCTGCATTCCCACTAAATCCTTTGAGAACTCGTCGTCACCATTGGTATTATAGCGCCTTGCATTGCAGATGTTGCCGTTACCGTCCATCGTAAACAATTGCGTATCATCCACTGTATTGCCATTGGTCATAACACCGAGAACGATGTACGGGCAGGCGGCCTGTGCGGGGGTTTCGCTCACCATAATGCGCGTAAACGACTCTCTGCGGGCCAGATCAAAAGTTCTTTGCCAATTGATTGCTCCGGTCGTCCCGTTTACACAGGCCACAAAGCTGCGGTTGTTGCCTGTAAAAGCAGGTGTGTGGCCGACCAGCAGGAAGTTACATCCATCCTGCGTCAGGACAAAGTCATTGAAATAGCCTTGCATATTGAAGACCGTCCTGAAAATCATATTCCCTGTCGGGTCGCGCCGGATGAAGGCGGGTTGATCCACATTATTAGCGAGGGTTCGCTCTATGCTGAGCGAGTAGATATCGCCATTGTACACCTTGGTGCGGTAGGCCGTATTGGTGCCTGCGCTGCCTTCCAAAAATTTAAAGGGTGCTGCCTGACAGGCCGGTAACACAGAGGCATCCCGGTAAAGCCAGTTGGAAGTGGCCCCGTTGAGTGCAAAACTGCCCAACAAAGTCCCGTTGTTGCTTCCTTTCACGTCCAAAGCCATGTTTAATGTTATATTGTTGGCACCTGCCACACCCTGATCGAACGGATAATGCAGGAGCAGGCTGGCATTCGACGGGTCGGCGCTGCACAACATGGCATCGGCAGCCTGCGCGGCGGTCAGCGCCACATTCCACACCTTAAACTCATCTATACAACCCTGCCAAAAACGCGGATCGGAAGTTCCGCCACCCCAGTCACCCACGTGGAAAGTAGCAGGGAGTGCAGTGTATGTCAAACCCGGAACGATCAATACCGGTGCTGCCTGTCCGTCAAAATAAATGCGCGCAGTTCCTGATGAAAAAGTGGCCACCGCATAGTGCCATCTTCCATCGCGTATATTAGTCGTGGACTGCAAGGTTCCTGTGGAATTAGCATAAAAGGAAAGAAAACCATTTTGGTCGCCCAACTCAAAGCGGTCAGTACCTGTCCAGCCAAAAAGACGGTAGAAAAAGCCGTTTGTAATTGGCAGTGTGCGGTCATTGCGGAACCAGCATCCCACGGAAAAGGCCGCCGGGGACGTGCCCAAAGGTGAATTGGCCGATACAAAATCGTCTGTCCCGTCAAAATGCAGGCAATGGTTTTGTGGACAACGGTTTCCACACCCCGGTGTTTCAATTTTAATTTCGCAACGACAGGTATCTGTGCCACAAATGCCCTTCAAAGTGAGGGTATAAACCCCCGCTGTTGCAAAAGCGGTGCCGGGGAAGGACAGGTTAAAGGCCGGCCCGCTCATCGGTCCGCTGGCAATAATCGGCCCGCTTCCCTTTTTCAAATCCCAGAACATGGAAATGGGCGACGTGGGCGGCGGGCAGTTGGTGCCCTGACAGGAGAAATTGCCGCCCATCGTGAAGGTCGGCAGGGCGCATTGCCAGACTACCGTTTGTCCGCAGGCAACGGGCTGATTGGGGCCGCTGTTGGGGCGGTAGCTCATATTGGTGAAGCCGCCGCCGTTGGGGATACACACGCAGTCGTTTGTACACCTTACCGTCACCGTAAAGCTACAAGTCGCGCTATTTCCGGCCATATCCACGACCGTATAAACCACCGTCGAAACACCCTGCATGAACATAGTTCCGCTCGCGTCGTTGTTGCCTGTAGCCGTCGTGGCACCCGTGATGCTGTAGGTCACCGTTGTCATGGGGCAGTTGTCGGTGACTGTTACGGGGCCGATGTTGTTCACGGTCGCTTTACAAACTACTGGCGGCGGGGTCAGCGTGCCATTCACGGTCATATTTTGCGGGCAGGTAATTTTTGGTACCTCCCTGTCCTGCACCGTCAGCGTAAAGTTGCAGGGTTGGCTGCCGTTGCCACAAGCGTCATTGGCAATGCAGGAAATATTATTCACCCCTTTTGTAAACTGTGTTTGCGCGTCAATCAAAATGGATTGAGTGGGCGTAAGCCACGAGCATACGAATGTGACCGCTCCCCCGCAGTTGTCCGTCCCCGTCGGCTGCGGAATATTGCCCTGATAATAGCAAACGCCCGGATTGGTACTCACGGTGGCATTTGGCGGACACTGAATGGTGGGCGGCACATTGTCTTTTACCACAATGGTCTGCACGCAGGTACTCATATTATTGCATTTGTCGGTCGCTTTCCAGGTACGCACAATGGAGCCGTCGCAGGGCAACTGGCCGGTGTTCACCGCCGTTACTGTAATGGTGGGGGCGGGATCGCAGTTGTCGGTCGCTGTGGCCTGACCGGGCAGTGGGTTGGGTACACAGGCCACCGTGGTGCCGGGCGGGCATTGAATCACGGGCGGCACATTGTCCCGTACAAATACGGTTTGCGTGCAGGTACTCATATTATTGCAGGCATCAGTGGCCTTCCACGTGCGGGTTACCGTGGCGTCGCAGGGCAGGAGGCCATTGGTGGCATCGGTGAAGGTAATGACGACCGTTCCCGGGCAGTTGTCCACCGCCACGGGCATACCCGGCCACGGGTTGAGGCCCGTCTGACAGCTTACTGTCTGGTTGGGCGGGCAGGTCATTGTCGGGGCCACAGTCTCAATGGTCTGGATGCCCATACTGCACGTACTCGTGTTGCCGCACCAGTCCGTCACCGTCAGCACCACCGTGTGGTTGGCGCAGCCCGTGAGGGTGGTGGGGCTGACCGACAGCGATTGTATCTGGCAGTTATCCGTAGAGCCGCCATCCACAAATTGGGTTGTGACAGTGTAGGCGCAGTTTTGGTTTAAGGTCACACCCACGCCGGGGTTACATTTGGCCGTGGGCGGCACATTGTCCGTGATCGTGACCGTTTTACAAATCGTGCTGGTCGTGCCGTTGACACAGGTAATGGTCAGGCAAACATTGAATGTACCGCATTTGCTGAACTGGTGCATCGGGTTTTGCAGCGCAGAAGTATTATTGGCACCGCTCATCGGGTCGCCGAAATTCCACGAATAGGAGACGGCTCCCTGCGAGGTGCTGGTAAACTGCACTTTTCCGCAATTATTTTGCAGTTGGAAATTGAAATTAGCCTCACAGGGCGTGGGCCGACACAGTTGAAAAATGATGTCGTCAATGGCAAAATCGCTGCCAATCCAGGAAGTGTTGGCCACGCGAATTTCGATGTTGGCGCTCGTAGTGGAACCGGATGGCCACAGCGTGACAATAGGCACCCACATATCAGGGTTTTCAGGAAGAGCCATCGGCCCGGCCGCCGGGCTTCCATTGATCCAAATACTGACCTGCGCATCTGCACGGTTGATGTTTTTTTTCACCAAATTGTTGAAAAACGCGCAAAAAACGTAGTGGCTGTTTGGTTGCACCGCAATGGGTGTCGGGTTTTTCCATGCCACGTTGCTGCCTCCGAAGATACCGTCCACCACCAGCATCAACTGTCCGCCGGGCGTGTGGTTGGTGCCATTCCATTGCGGGTTGGCTGTTGTCACCTGCGCGGCGTTCATCACCGAATAACGCCCGATGGGCATTCCGGCAGCAGGGGCAAAATAGGGATAGCCCGACATGAACTGCCCGTTGTTGCCGCCTTCAAAATCGCCGTTCAAGACCAAGTTCGGCCCCGGTGTGCTCGTCGAAGGGCATTTTTCACATTCCCTGAAACAGTTGCCAAAATGGATCGGCACGGGTAGCGGCGACCTGATTTCCACCACTTGTTGCCCGCTCTCCGGCACATTGGGTTCCGCGCCGGGAAACGGGAGCTCCTTGATAACATATTGACCATACGGGAAACCCACAAAGCGATAAGTCCCGCTGGAATCCGTCACCGTTTCCGCCAAAAGGGTCACATTGTCCTCCGCGTACAGGAAGATGGGCCACCCCGCCACTGTTGCCTGATTGGTATAGGGCGCGCCGTTGCACTCGCGGTATTTTACCCCGATGACTCCACCCGTCTGGGTAGCACAATGAACAGTGATCTTAAAAGTACAGGTTTTGGTATGGCCGCCCATGTCCGTTACGGTGTAGGTCACGGTTGAGGACCCTTGCATGAACATAGCGCCGCTGGCATCGCCCGTGCCTGCACCCGTGGTGGCCCCGGCAATGGTGTAAGCCAGACTTGTCATGGGGCAATTGTCGGTAACGGAGGGGACCAGGTTGTTCACCGTGGCTTTGCATACCGCAGGGGGCGGCGTGAGGCTGCCCAATACGGTCATGCTGAGCGGACAAAAGATGTCCGGTGCTTCTTTATCCTCTACCGTCAGCGTAAAGTTGCAGGGCTGACTGCCGTTGCCACAAGCGTCATTGGAAATGCAGGAGATATTATTCACCCCTTTTGTAAACTGTGTTTGCGCATCAATCAAAATGGATTGAGTGGGCGTAAGCCACGAGCATACGAATGTGACCGCTCCCCCGCAGTTGTCCGTCCCCGTCGGCTGCGGAATATTGCCCTGATAATAGCAAACGCCCGGATTGGTACTCACGGTGGCATTTGGCGGACACTGAATGGTGGGCGGCACATTGTCTTTTACCACAATGGTCTGCACGCAGGTACTCATATTGTTGCATTTGTCCGTCGCTTTCCAGGTGCGCACAATGGAGCCGTCGCAGGGCAACTGGCCGGTGTTCACCGCCGTTACTGTAATGGCCGGAGCCGGATCGCAGTTGTCGGTGGCCGTCGCCTGACCGGGCAAGGGGTTGGGTACACAAGCCACCGTCGCACCCGGCGGGCATTGGATGACGGGCGGCACATTGTCCCGCACAAAAATCGTCTGTCGGCAGGTGGAACTGTTCCCACATTTGTCCCGCGCCGTCCAGGTGCGTACGATGGTGGCATCGCAGGGCGGCAGGCCGGAGACTTGGTCTGCGTGGGTGATGACCATATCTGCTGCTGCCGTGCAATTGTCCGTCGCCGTGGCTACGCCGGTGGCGGGCGGGTTGGTGTTGTTATTGCACTGCGTGGTCAGGTTTTGGGGGCAGGTGATGACAGGCGGCGTAGTTTCCATGTAAGTCACCTGTTGACAGGCGCTGTTGGTGCAGCCATTGCCCGATACGGTCAGGCAAACTGTATAAGTACCGCAGGCGCTGAACTGGTGGTTGGGAGTAGTAGCCGTTGACGTGTTATTGGCACCGCTGTTCGGGTCTCCGAAATTCCAGGAGTAGGTCAGCGGAGGGGGACCGGTAGAGGTGTTATTAAATTGAAACAACCCACAGGGATTAATGCCCAGCGGCTGGGCATTAAAGGCGGCCACACAGGGTATATTGCACAAATTGCGTTCCTGCCAGGTCGCCGCATTGTTGTTGACAGGAGTGCCTGCGGGAATTGTTTCGGTGGTAAAATTATTTATCTCCGGCCCGTTAAAAAGCAGATTGACAGATTGTGCATTTACCTGGACATTTTTGGTCATACAGGAAGTCAGATTCAAATCCGAGACCGAAGCAAATGCACAAATCCCGCCAAAACCCCCTGTGGCCGGTTGGCGGCCATCCACAAAAGCAATGCGGTTGCCTGTGACCATGGCGGTACTCCCACCCGTGTAGGAAGTTTCACCCTGGTCGAAATAGCGCGTCCACTGCACCACCGCTCCGGTAGTGGAATCTGTTATTTTGCAAATGCCGGCGCGGGATTTTCCGTCTATCGTACCCGACACCGTTACATACAGATTGCCCGGCGCAGCGGGGTCTTCCCAGACCTGTGTGGCGGTATTTAACCCGGAAAGTGACACCTGCCAAAGATTGAGCAGATCGGGGTCAAACCGAAATAAATAAGGCACTGCTGTCGGGAATGCCTGTCCCACTGCGTAAAAACCGCCGCTGGCGGCAGGAGTTATGTGGTTGAAGGTCAGGCTCGTGGTACTGGCAGCGCCCGTTTGATAGAGGCCATTTTTGTCGAAACGCAAAACCACTCCGTCATTTCCCCGGTTGCCAACCAAGATAATGTCGCCATTGGAAAGGGCCAGCAGATCGCGGGCGAACTCATCGTCGGAGGGCAGCAGCAGTTTCCTTTTGGTAGCGATGGTACCTGTTTGACCCACTGTCAGCAGGTTGACATCGTCCCATTGAAAATTGCCGTTGTTATCAAACTGAAAACCCAGCACGTAATAAGGAGCCGTCATGCTGGCGGGCGCGAGATTGCGCACTACGCGGGTAAAAGCTTCGCGTCCCGAAACATCGTAACTATTGATCCAGTTGAAAGTACCGGTGGCATTGATGACTCCCATCAAACTGCGTGTAGAAGCATCAAATGGCAGTGTGTATCCTACGACAAAAAGATCACCGTTGGCAGTCAGCGTGGCATCCAGCCACACCGAAGCAATGTCCAAACGGCGCGTCCATTGCAAATTGCCGTTTCCATCCAAACGGGAAATGGCAGCAACATTGCTTGTTCCGCCGGGCAGCTGATCGCTGCCCAGCACATACAAGCCTGTAGTTGCCGGAATGATTTTGCTAAAAGCGTTGTTGGTGGCCGTGCCGTAGTCGCGTTGAAACTGCCCATAAAGAGTAGGACACCCCAAAAGGCAGAGGAGTACACAGCGCAAAGCCAAAAAAGAAAAATGTTTCATGGTATAACAAGTGAAAGAAAAACAAACAGAGAAGCGGATGCCCCGGAGGTGGGGCATCCACTTGCTATATTTCCGAAATTGCCTTTTTGTAACACCTGCCCCCATTTTTTTTAAATTTTTTTTTGGGCTTTCAAAAATTCGCCATGCCCTTTCTGTTTTTTAGGCACACGGAAGGGCTGAAAGGAGCGGGTTGTGGGGTGAAAAGGATGGTTTTTTGGGGGGGATGCTTTGTGCCGACGGGGATTTTGTGATTGGGTGAACACTTGTGGCCGGCGGGGTAAGCAACCCCCTTTTTACATTTCCGTTACATCGTTTTACAAACCTTATCAAACGTACTGGTGGAAGCAGCATAATTTTGCAGCCAAATACGTTCAACAACATGAAAAAGTACAAATTCCAAAGGCTCCTCCCATTGCTGTTGTTTTCTCTCCTCCTGCTGACCTCCTGCAAGGGGCAGGAAACACCCGCAGCCCGACAAATGCCTGAAAAAGCCCCCGCGCCCCCGGATTATACGGGACAAATCAGTGAGTACGTGGTGGAAGTCATGGAAGACTCAAAAGGCAACCTCTGGTTTGGAACCATGTCTGACGGCGCGGCGCGTTTTAACGGAAAAACGCTGACTTACTTTTCGACAAAGGACGGATTGTGCGACAATACCGTTGTGAGCATTGCCGAAGACCGGGCAGGCAACATCTGGTTCGGCACGCACAACGGCGTTTCTAAATTTAACGGAAAAACATTTGTCAATTTCGGGCAGACTGAGGGCATTCATGGCATGGGCTGCGTCCTCTTAGTGGACAGCAGGGGGAATATTTGGGCAGGCACCAATCACGGGGCTTTTCGATTCAATGGCTTTTCCTTTTCGCCTTTCCCTATCCCTACGCCGACGGTGGCGGATTCGTCCCGAAAATGGGAGGCAGGCAAGGTCTGGGGTCTGATGGAGGACAAAAAAGGCAATATCTGGTTCGCCCGGGATGCTTATGGCGCATGCAAATTTGACGGCAGCACTTTTACTCATTTCACTAAGAAAGAAGGACTTTGCAGCAACAATGTCTGCGGCATAGTGGAAGATAAACAGGGCAACATTTGGTTCGGGTGCCTGTCCACCGATTTGCCAAAAGAAGTCAGGGAAGGCGGCGTTTGCCGTTTCGACGGGAAAACCATGGCCCGATTTCCCGAACAGGAAGGCATGCACCAAAACGATATTTACTCCATTTATGCCGATAAAAAGGGCAACGTTTGGATGGGTGCCACAGGCCTCGGTGTTTATCGCTACGATGGGCAGGCGTTCCAACTCTTCAAAGGTACCGACCGCATGGACCTGACCTGGAGCGTGGGCATTCAAAGTATTCTGGAGGACAGCAAAGGGACGCTTTGGTTCGGTTTTTCCGGTGGACTTTTTCAGTTTGACGGAAGGGGGATTGTGAATATCCCGAAGCAAGTGCTGTTGAAGTAGTCCTGCCCCTGCCCCTCCTATTGGCTTTTTTATTGTGGGGCGGCCTGGCGGCTATTTTAATAATCCTGTGGAGCAGGAAAAAGGCGATTTGCCGGTTTGAAATCCACAGATGGAAGAGGAACGCCCGTGGTAAGGGGGGGGTAGGAGCCATGCTATTATGGAGGCTGCTACAAAATTTTCCGATGCTGTAACATTTTTCTGTGCGACCCGTCTTTTAAGTACCTGATCGAAATTAGCACATCCGCACATTAACAAATTAGCACATTGCATTATTTTTCCACCCTCTGACATTTTTTTACATGAAACACTTGCTGTCTTTCTGCCTTGCTTTTGCCTTTTTGGCCTCCTCCCTTTCTGCACAAACTGCTTTACAGAATTTTGTGGAAGAGTATCGCACACAACCGCGTTTTACCTATGCGTATGTCAGCAAAGACCTGCTGAACAATGCTACCCAGTTGGATATTCAGGAGCGTGACTGGAAAAAAATACAGCACCTTGTGAAAAATATCGGCAGCCTGACCATTCTGGCCGGCGACAGCATCCGGGATGCCAAAAGGGTGTATCAAAAAGCGCAAAACATCGTCGCACAAATGGACATGGACGAGATGCTCACCGTCCGTGACGGCGATGCCAAAGTACACATTTTGGTAAAAGAAGAAGATGCCCACATCTCGCAAATGGTACTTTTGGTGGCCGATACCCGCGATTTTGTGCTGATTTCCTTCACCGGCCAGTTAGAATTGTCTTCCGTTGGCGAATTGGCGCGCCTGCTGGATGCCGACCAGAGTACAGACTTAGCCAAAACAGCCGCTGCCCTTTCCGTGCCTTTCAGCGTTAGTCCCAACCCCGTTTTCAGCAATTGCACATTGACCTACGCGAACGAAACGGGCGACATGCCCCTGCAACTTACGGTGACCGACCTCAATGGGCGTGTGGTAAACACCATCGCCTTAGAGAGTACACCCACCCAGACCTTTTCCATCGGAAATGTTCCGCAGGGTACCTACTGGTTGCAACTAAAGACACAACAGGGCAAAGCGGGGGTGAAACAGGTGCAGGTGGTGCGCCCCTGATACCTCCTTCTTCCGGTAGCGTCATCATTGGCCGACTGTATGTGCATCGGGCCAATATGCACTGCCCGACTCCTTTTTGGGGTATCGCAGGGCCCTGTGTTTTCCAGTTTCCGACTTGTGTTAATCTGCTTCCACGTTTCCTTTTTTAAAACAAAAATTTTTTACTTTTCAGGTGGTTTAATGCCACCGCTACATGTGGCGAGGGCATCCAATTCCCCTTGCACGAATGGCACATAATATAAAAAAATTATTAAAATGAATATACGCCTCACCCCTACGTCACTAAATAACCAAACTCCTGCAACCGCCGTCTGAAGAGGGCATATTGGGCATTTTCCACGATGATGATAAAACCTTCGGCTTTGATGACGCAGCCTCGCAGCACAGGGTCCTGCGCCACTAATTGAATGAGCGCTTTGTTGTTGGGCGGGATTTTGAACACGCGGACCGAAACAAAGGATTCAAAGGGGTCTATCTTGTTCAGGAGGTCGAGGAAAAAATCTTCCCAATTGGGAGGCAGCATGGTGCCAACCGCTTGTCGAAACAACGCTATTTTGTCCTTCAAATCTTTTTTGGAGCGGATATTTTTCAAAAATAACTGGCTCTCGGTGCGGAAACGGTTATGCCCCACTTTTTCGGCGTAAGGCTCCATGAGGCCGGCAAACCCTGCTGCATTTCCTTCGACCGTAATCAACAAGGTGTCGGGCGAAAGCACCACGTTGTGGGAAGAGGGAAGTTTGGTGGCATCGTAGGATTTGGTCACGCCGCACAAATAATCGCCCAAAGCGGTGCGGCGCACATAGCGGAGGCCCTCCCAAAAAGAGAAATCGGTAGCCGGGTCGGGGTCGTCGTAGGCGAGGTCGCAAAGACCCAGAGCGGCGTACAAAAAAAGACTGCCCAAAATGAAGGGCCACTCAATGGCGTTGTGATAAGTATCGATATCAATACTATCGGACGAGCCGTCCACTTTCACAGCACTCAATTTTTCGGTCGCATAACTGCTGAAGGGGCGGAATTCTAGGATATTATATTTGACGTGCGCCTGGATATTCCGAACACTGACCCACGCACCCGCAGGCAGCCGACAAAACAGGGGCCACATATCCTCCTCTACTTTTTTGATGTAATAATTGTCAATATGTCCGATGCCTTTCACATTCGGCAGTATGAACCCCGCTGTGTAGCTTTTGGCATAGTGCAACTGAAACCATTCGTTCAGGGCTTCGTGGGTAGTGGGTTTCTTGGAATTGCCAAATTTCACGGCCACCCCGGCCAGCAAAAGCGTCCGCAGGGTACGGGCATTTTTATCCGGGTGGTCGGGGAAAAACTCGCGCAGTCCCAGATTGCGTTGGATTTTGGTCAAACCGTTGGATGCGGGGCGTTCCTTTCCCGTGACACCTATTTGGCCCTGATCCCGGTAAGTCAGCAAACGCGGCCAGATCAGCAAGAACTCTTGTTCACTGTCAAAGTATTGATATGTGGTTGGTTCAACAGGCTCCCGGGCAGGCACCAGGTTGGCCTCTTTCGGCTTCTCGCTGACTCCGGCACAGCAACGGCGCACCTCGGAAGCCATAGAAAGCACAATAGACTTGTTATCATAAATAGATGAATAATAATAAGATGCTGTTTTGAACTGATCAAAATCGTGCTTTAATTCGTATTTTTTGTGGACAGGACCGTTTTGGTAGTACTGCACCTCGGTTACATTATAAACAACAACTCCGGTTTGTTTTTCCAGGTGTTCGTGGTTCAAACTGCCCGCCCACAAGAGGGCCTCCCACACTTTCCGTATCTCCGGCGAGAGGAATTCGATGTAAGAGTTGTACAGGGTGCTGTTGAGATAGGGCCAGGAACATATTTCGGTCATAATTGGTTTGTTGGGCATCCGGTTCAGCACTACATAATCCAGCATGGACTGTTGTACGCCCTCATCCAGCAGGAGCGTTTGATGCGCGATGATCCATTTTTTGATGGGATTGTAATGACACTGCATCAGGGTATCTTTGTTTTTCCCGTCAAAAAAAGCAATCAGTTCCTTTATTTGTGTGTTATCTGCCTGTTTGTTCATTTTCCCAACAAGAGGTTAATGTCTTCCTCGCTCAGTGATTTGAGCGAGGCGCCGTCTGCGGCAATGATGTTGTCGAACAGTTCTTTTTTGATCTGTTGGAGTTGCAGGATTTTTTCTTCGATGGTACCCTGGGCGATGAGTTTGTAAGCCAATACCTTTTGTTTTTGTCCAATGCGGTGCGCGCGGTCAATGGCCTGATTTTCGGCGGCCACGTTCCACCAGGGGTCGAAGATAAAAATGGTGTCGGCGGCGGTAAGGTTGAGGCCCACGCCCCCCGTTTTGAGGGTGGCTAAGAACACCCGGCAATCGGGGTCGTTTTGGAAGCGGTTGACGAGGGCTTCCCGGTCGCGGGTAGCCCCGCTCAGGCTGACGAAACCAACGCCCGCTTCCGCGAGCCTGCCCCCGATGCTCTCTAAGGCCGCCAAAAAGTTGACAAACACAAGTGCCTTGTGGCCGTTGGCCAAAGCGTCGAGCAGTTGCTCGGCCAGCAATTCCAACTTGGCACTCTCCACGCGCCCTTCGCTCAGCGCTTCGGGGATAGAAGCCACCTGACGCAATTCGTTGAGGGCCTGGAATATAAAAAACTGGGCACCCTGCACCCCTTTTTCCCGGATTTGGGTTTTCACAGCTTCGGCATAAAACTGACGGCGCTGTTCGTAGAGGCGTTTTTGTTCGTCGCCCATTTCCACAAACAAGGTTTGTTCTATCTTGTCGGGCAGTTCGGAGAGTACCTCCTTTTTGAGGCGGCGCAGCACGAAAGGATAGATTTTTTGGCGCAATTGTCGGGTAGCCTCCTTGTCGTTGCCGCGTTGGACGGGGTTTAGATAATCCTCTGTGAACTGTGTGATGGAACCGAACATGGCCGGGTTCAGGAAATGGAAAAGCGAGTAGAGTTCGCCGAGGTTATTCTCGACGGGGGTTCCGCTGAGGGCCAACCGGTGCTGGCCGCGCAGCATCAGGGCCGCTTTGGTGGTCTGGGCGTTTAAGTTCTTGATGTTCTGCGATTCGTCGAGGATGAGGTAATAGAAGGACTCTTCTTTGAGTTTTTCCACCTCGTTGCGCATGGTGGCGTAAGTGGTGAACACCAGGTGGGCCGAGCGAATGGTCTCCAACTCGCGGCTCTGGCCGTAAAAAGTGTACGTTTTCAATTGGGGGGCGAAGCGAACCACCTCCCGCTCCCAGTTGAAGAGCAGGCTGCGGGGCATCACAATGAGTGAGGGACGCTTTTCGCCGGGGTAAATGGATGCCAGCAGGGCGATGGTCTGGAGCGTTTTGCCGAGGCCCATGTCGTCGGCGAGGCAGCCGCCCAATTTTTTATCGTGCAGGTAAGACAGCCATTTGAACCCCTGTTTCTGATAAGGGCGCAGTGTGGCCTCCAACGTTGGCAGTTTGGTCTTTTTGGCGGCCAAAGCGTTGAATCCCTCAAAAACCTCGCGTGAGCGGGCGAACACCTTTTCCTTAGCGGCCTCCTCTAAGAGGTCGTCGGCCAAAGGCAGGTCAAAAAAGGACAGTTGGGCTTTTTTCCCTTTTTTCTTAAAGAGGCGTTCAAGGCGTTTCACATACGCCTCGTTGAGCAGGGCATGACTCCCGTCGCTGAGTTGCACATAGCGGTTCTTGCCGTATTGGGCCAGCGCGTCGAAAAGGTTGATTTTTTCGCCCTCGAAGTCAAGGTTTATATCGCCCTCGAAGAAGTCAATGTTGTGGCTGAGGTTGAACTCAAGTTTAGGCGGCTTGGCGTTGATTTTGTAGGATTTCAGTTTTTCCGCCCCAAACACGGCATACTCGCCCAAAAGGTTGGGCAGGTCGTTGTAGATGAAAGCGGCGGCGGTTTCTTCGGGTACGATGAGCAGGTTCCCGTCCAACAAAATATCCTCCCGGTCGCTTTTGCTTTTTTTGGGTTCGTGGCGGCGCAACAAACGCAGGATTTGACCCGTCAATTGGTCGCTGGGGGCCTGGTCAATAAACCGCAACGTAACACTTCGGGCCAACTCGTTCACCTCCGCATGGCGATAAAGGTCGTACTGTTCCAGGGCGCTAAAATCAAGGTCGGGCAGGGTTTGACCCACGCGCAGGAAAAGTGCCTTGTTTCCGTCCATTTTTTCAAAGATGAGACAGGGCGCGGCTTTGATCTTCTCGGCAGCAAAAACGAGGCGGTAGTCCTGGAAGGCCAACCCCAGGTGGTCTGCATAAGAAAAGGCCAACGACAGAAACAGTGTCAGGTTGCGGCGGTCTAATTCGGTGTTGAAAAGGTGGAGGGAGGCAAAATTGGCCCCCAGAGGAGGCATTTCAACGATGTGCTGCCCGCAAAGAGCGAACTGTTCGCTGATTAAATTGAAGTCGCCCACGGGTTGGTTGTCCTGATGCAGCTCAAGGCGTGCGTCCAAATGATTCTTGCGCTCCGAGGGGGAAAGAGAAAGGAGCAATTCGGCGGGTTCGGCACTAAAGGAAAGCGGATTCATGCGCTCGTCCACCACGTTGTCGCAAGGGCGCAGGGCCTCTAAGAGGAAGGGGTGCTCGGCCAGATAAATTTGGTCGCTGGATCGTTCCCAATTGATGACAAAGCCGTTTTTTTCCCTGATTTGTTCCAGCGCACGCAGTGCGTTGCGCACCGCGCCACTGTAGTTGAGATAACTCGTTTCCACGGGTTTCCCCTTTGGCCCTACGGTTTGCAGGAAGGTCCCATATTCGCTAAAACAGAGTTGAAAAAAAATCTCTTCGTAAGCGCGCGGCGATTTGAACTGGAACGATTGGCGTTTGAGATGGTCGAAAACGTTGGACATGGGTTTATTACGTTAGGAACACGCAAAAAGTAAAGTCGGCAGGCAGATGATGCGTTATTTTTTATCGTTCCTTTTGAAAAACAAGGCGCAAAGTTCCGTACTTTCTTGTTATTGGCAAAACACGGGCAATTTTTTAAGCAAAGAATTTTGTTTTCAGTCCAAAAGAGGGTGTTTACTTCCGTTTTTTCAACCAGTCTTCCAATACCCCGACACAGTGAAAACGCACAGGTTTTTCGCCGTGGGGTTCATCCAGCGCCGCCCGAATTTCGCGTACCGCAGGCAGGTAATCCACTCCGGCACCTTCGAATTTTTCCACAACACTGAGGACGGTATGTACATATTCCGAAAACATATCTTTGGACATTTGGGAAGGACTGGTCCCCTGGATGTCGTGTCGGATATCTGCTGCCACCGACAACAGACCTTTGCGAACTGGTTCGATAAAGACCTTTTTATCCGCAATGTCTGCGGTAGCGAGGAATGGCATAACGTTCCTGGACTGCTCATTTTCCAGCATATTGATGATTTCAGTTTGCCACTTTGGGTGAGTCATAATTTTAGCCACCGCCTTTTTTTGTACTTCCAGGGGGTAGACCGAGCGCGTAAACTCCAGTACCCGAACCATTTGTTGGGTAATGTCTGCGGCTTCAATTTCCTGGATGCGCATGGCTTGCATGGCGGGCTTGCTTTCGTATGCCCGATCCTTTTCATCGGCGCTTTTCTCATGGAGCCACTCCCAAATGCCGGCACCGAAGGTCATCAGGCTTATTCCCAGCACCACCGCCAAAGGCCATTGGTAGAGCGCCGGCGGAATGGCCTCCCGAAGAAATGCATTGTTCAGGATAAATCCGGAAGCGATCAGGATGACCGGGATAAAAAAGTAGCCGTATTGCAAAAATATACCCAACCAATAGGCAACCCTGTTGGTTTGTTTAAGCATCCCTGCGCTCATCAGGGAGGTGGCTATGGCGAGCAGTAACCCAATACCGAGCAATAAAAAGCGGACGAATCGGTGCAGCGGAATCCAGTCGAAACCGCCGTGGGCCGTAATGGCAATGGTGGCAACGCCAAGGGTACACGCGATGCCGATATGCAACAATAGTATCCAGATCGGGAAGGCCTCTGCGCCGCCAGAGCCACCCAGCGGCGCTTTGTAAGTATTTACGCTGGAGATTAAGGCACCTGAAATTAGTGCTGCGAGGATAAGGCAGACGTTGCCGAGCATGCTTGAGTTATTCATTGTTATTGTCCAAAATTACAAACAAGGCATCGCGAAAGGTCCTTGTGTACCCCCTTCATTTAAATCCTTTGTTGAAATGGTTTGCATGTTTTACTTTAAAAAAAGTAATAATTGGCACAAAGGTATGTTTTTTAAAACAAAAAATGTTTTTAAGGTGGGTTGTTCAAAATGTGTATTTTGTTCGCTGCTCGTTGTTTTATTCGCAAATCAGACACTTGCCATCCGAGGTTATATGATGTTTGGCGGATTCAGAACTCAAACCCCGGTATTTTCACCCCTTGCACCAACCATACGCCGTCTTCGAACTCGAACTGCATCAGCCCCAGGCCCTCGTGCCGTTGTTTGGCAGCCCCGTCTTTGGGGATGCCTTCCCGGCAGATGCCAAAGGTCTGCTAGGTGCCGTTGGGCAGTTGCAGCAGTTCTTCGAGGGCAAAAGCGACCGGAATAAACTTCTGGAAGCGGGCGCGAAAGGCATGGATGGAGGCCAGCGCCTCGTCGCGGGAGATCGCGCTGTACTCGTTGCGGCAGTGTTCGCTGAGCATCTCCTCGGGAAACGGCTCATCGAGAAACAACAGGGAGAGGAGAAATGCTTCGGTGATATGGCCGATAATCACCTTTTCATCGGGGTGGAAATCGGAATAATCGAGGCAGGCGATCATGCCGGGTGCCATAAACGCATCCACCTCGTGCGGGAAAATTTCGGAGACGATGAATTGATAAAAAACAGCGTCGGGCAGATCATCGGGGCGCAGCACCACAAAACCGCCGTCCTCCAAGTGTTGCAGCACGCGCCGGAGTTCGCCGGGCAGCGTGGCGGCCTCTAAGGTGTCGGGCGGCGCAAAAGGCGGCGCACCGATTTTCTGATACACCGTCGTTTTTTCGCCTTTTCTGTGTGCCTGCTCAAAAGCGGTCACGTTCGCCAGAAATTGTTGCACGATCTCCGGCGGGGCATCGCCTTCGATGTGCGTCAGCGCGCCGTATCGCATTTCAAGGTTGAGCGCGGCCAACTCGTTGTCGGCGCGCAGGTCTTCTTCGGGATCCAATTCGGGGGCGGGGGTATGCTCGTCGGCCATGTTGGAAAGAGATTTGTAATGGATTCTGTGCTTCGGGGAGCAAAATTGTGGGCAAATGTACGGGTTTTGGTGAAAAGAAAAACTCGATTTCTGTTTTGCCGGGGTTTTTGGGGGATGATTTGTTGGGTGGATGAACACTTGTGGTCGGCGGACAGTCAATCTTTCGCCGCTTCGATACCTTTGCTGATGTCGGCCATAATATCTGCCCTCAGGATGCCGCCGATAGGGCGACCAAATGGAATTGCGACAATGCAGGGAAATAATGCCATTTGCAAGTAAATCTTTTTGCCTGTGCGCTTTGCCTGCCACGCTAAAAAATGACAAATGCCACCTACTGCAATTAATATGACCGATACCCCTGTCGGAAATTCAAAAGCGAACAAACTGCCAACCACGATGTAGGAATAGCCGCAAAACCTGATCGCTCCACAGGCTTTTGCGATGTAATTGATATCGCCACTGACAGACCCGCTGATCAATTCGCGTCCGTTGCACCAAATCTCCAAAAAGTCATCCTGATTCAGGAGGAAGACGACGACCCTGCCCGCAGCGGTCACTGCCCTTCTCGCTACTTTCAGTTCTTTATAATCTTTCAACTGGCAGATTACCTTCCCATTTTGGGTAATTGTGAAGTTTCGCCAGTTTTCCTCCCATGTCAGATCAAGGGATTCATTGGAGGCCGCGATGGTAATGGTTTGTTGATGTGGCATGGTGAAGATGTTATCTTGTCTTGTTCAATAAATCGTTAATGTTTTCAGCACTTGTCGCGTCGGAGACGCTTACGCGTGAGCGTTGGGCTTTGGGTTTGTGGTGGGTTGAGGACTTGTGGCCAGCGGGGAAGACATGTGTCGAATATCTTGCTGATTCATCAAGTCCCTGACACACATGTTGCTGCCTTTTTAACCAATCGTCAACACCTCATCGCGCAAATTCAGCAATCCGCTGGTACTTTCCACACCGATTTTGAAATGATGATAAATCTTGTTCCCATCTTGATCTTTTGAGGGCAAATCTCCATTTTTCAAGGTTGTGTCTGCCAATTTTGCACGCAAAACAGGTTGGTTGCCTGTATTATCAAGGGTTCCAATCTTTGCCCACTGCCCGATTTCGGTCATTTTAAAAAGAAAATACTGTCCTTTGTAAGTGGTTTTATTCCAAAAAATTTCCACATCGGAGTAGATATTGTTGGCAGAAGAATTGAACGTAAAGGCTGCTTTGGGAGGCTCTGGATTTACGGTGTCCACCACATTGGCCAAAATCATTTTAGAGGGTGCAGATAAAATATCTTCTGTTACCAACGCGCCGTTTACATCTTTGTATTGCACTTGGCGGAGGCCAACAATGCGGTAATACAAAGGGTCTCCATAAGGGATTTCTGCGACACCAAAATCATCCATAACGGAAACGACCCCATTCTCAATTTTGAGACTGCTAAGAAGCAGATCGTTGAGCGGCACCATACTGCGCAAATGCAGCGCATCCGCGCTGTTGGCGGCCCTGTAAATTCGGATTTTGCTGATTTTTTCTGTCGGCATCGGGGCCAATAACTCAAACAAAACAGCGGCCTTCTCTGGTTTGGCCGGGTCGGGCAGTCGCGTGAGTACTTTTGATACCGCAAGTGCTGCGGGCTGGCGGGTATTGACCAATTGAACCGGCCCCAAAATAGGGCTGGGCTCATCCATTTTCATATTTAGACCGATGTTGCGGACAAAATAGAAGTAGGCCGTGTTCATGCCGCCGTCCAAAGTATAGTCCGTGAAAAGCAAGCGCTTGTGGGCAGGCTGCCAAATTGCGGGCAGGTGCTGATGGATGGCGGGATTGATTTCGATGTCCCTCAATAGCAAGGGTTGCTTGGTAATGGGCACAAACAAGGCTTGAATGGCCTTGATCATTTCCAGTTTTGAGAGTACAGGCGATTGTTGATTAGCCAGCAATTGTTGGTTATCTGGATCGGGAAACTGATACCCCCCAAATGACTGTATGGGATCGTCAGGATGTACCAGGTTCCGCCAACGCGCCACCCAATTTTTGTCAATGGGCATTTTTTCCAACTCGTCTTTGATCTCCTTGACTTTCTCTGGTGTGTACAGTGCGTTGAGTACGGCATTGGTATCTGTGCGATAAAGCGCGACAGAAAATGGCTCCGCATCAAATTCAATCGAGAAATTGTAGGTGGACTTGTTGTAAATATCCGGCGGGGTCGCGTATTCGGGGCCTTTGGGAATTTTCGCTTTTACAGTACGTATGACTTCCTGCGCCATCAAAACAGCGGGTACCCCCACAGGCGACGTATATTGGTTGTTCATATCCACTGTTCGCAGGCCGATCAGGGTATTTTTATGCCCGGTACCAAGTGCGGGCATAATGTTCATCGCGTGGAAGCCTTTGGGTGCGTCTGCCGTTAAATAACAGCGGTAACCCGGGTAGAAATTGACCTCTGTCAAGGTTTTCGGCAGGTCGTTGGGGGACAAGGTGTCGTCTCCAACATACAACGCAAGCTGGCCTGTCGGTTGATTGTTTTCATCATATTTTTGGTCTATTTTAATAATGGGCAGGGTGCGCCATTCCCCCGTTTTAGAAGATATTCCATTTTTAACCAAGGGCACCCGAACGACACCGCCGTACCATTCGGTTCTTGGGTTGGGTGTAGCGTACTGTTTATGGCGATCTAACTTAAAGGTGTCAAAGGTGAGTTTATAGCCTATCCGTTTTGTTGCTGTTTTTTTTACTTTTTCTTCTTCTTTCTCCTCTTCCTCCTCTTTATCTTTCCAATAAGAGGGGAGAGCAATCATATCTTCTTCCCATTCATAAAGCTCTATGATCTCTTCTATTTTGGCTTCTGCCCAAATGCCCCTCACCTGTGTTACCACATCACCTGTAATTTCCTGTTTAGTTGTCCATTGCGAAGTGTCTATGTCAATTTTGTAAGTCAACGGGTTGTTGTTGCCCCAGTTGGCGGCATTGGCCATGTTTTCAATGGCCATAAAAGGCTTTTTATCCGGATCACTGGGGCCGACGCTGCTCAAGGTAATGATTTGTTGCCCGCCATTGGTGATTACTGTCCGCTCTTCTATGTGTTGCAGGGTGAATTTGGGGTAGTTTAAGCCAGCATCCACTACATTTTTAATCTCAAAACGCTTGCCGTCGTGGACAAAAGCCCCGCCAATGTAGGCACTTCGGTTGGTGATAATCGGTTTACTTGTTTTGCCGTTGCTCGCAAAAATGTAGTTCTCGCCAGTCACTTCGCTCTGCCGGGTATTGGAAGGATTTGGCTGTATGTCTTTTATGCCACCCGTTACCTGAGCGGGCATCTCCTGCCGGAAAAAAACCTCAAATTGGTCGCCAAAATCGTAGTTGCCATCTTGAATATGGGTATAATTGAAGGTGAGCCGCACCAAAGTTTGGTCTTTGTTTGATGCCATGCTTTTCAACATAGCCTGCTCATCCGCAGAAGTCAGGATAAGCGGGTTTTCGGGTTGTATCAGCTGCACCCGCACATCGGAAGGCGGCATCAGTGTGTTTCGTTTGGTGAACTTGGTCTCGTCGGTACTGACGGCGGTCAACGCAGGCTCGCCGGAACGCGAGAAAATACTGATGGGATATGCGGCGTACTGGTGTATGCCAGGGTCGGTCTCCCTGTGTACGAGGGAGGGTTTGCTGCCATCCTCGTAAAAAAGCAACACGGCGGTTTCCGCCACGCCCTTAGTATCCTGATACAGTTTGGGCGATTGAGCGTTTTTGGGGTCGGTATTTTCAGTATGATGGGCGATTTCGGGTTTTTGCCAATCCGTTTTTTGATCCAGTACTTTTCTGTATTCCATCCCTACAAAAATCGGCGTGGTGCGCTCAGATGCCTGAAACAATGTATTTGGAATCCAAAAGCTGCTGCCGGTCACAGGATTGTTTTTCAGGGCAGCAAATACGTTGACGTAGCGGGTCATGCCATCGGGCGTATAACCTTTGTCGTCAGTAAGTGCCACCTGATGTTGATCGTTCAGCCCATACGTTATTTTGTTGACAAAGACCTCTTCCGGGGGGCGCAGGTCTTTGCGGGCAGTGGGCAGGCTCATGTACAGGTGTTGCACTGGACGGATACCTTTTCCATCTTGCAAATCGGCTGCTGTATGGTACTCCGCGAGATAAATATAGGCAGTTTCGTTGTTGCCTTTGGGCGTATCAATATAGCCCATACCCAACATCCGGGCCGCGTGGAAATCGGTTGCGGCGATCTGGAGCATATCCAAATAACTGACAGTGAACGTTTTGCCGCCCGATACGATATCCGGGTCGTCGGTTACAGTTTCGCTTGCCGTGGGGTTGCCCAGGGCATTGCTCAATTGGAGGTATTTGTCAACGCCTTGTTTGAGGCCGCCAGTTTTGCTCCAGCGTTTTTGATAATTGGCCGTGTTGACGAAAGCATCTTCGTTGTATTTTTTCCAAACGCCATGCAGTACGGCACGGGGCTTGTCCTCCAAACGGGTCAACGCCGTTTTATCGTCCAATGAAAGGGCAAATGCGCCGACGTATTCAACAGACCCGTTTTGAACGGCTGCTGTGAGGCTTGCGTCATACGTTTCAAAAGATAAGGTGTTGAGCGCCCCATTGTCCCATTTACAGCGAATACATCGCAGGTTTTCGGCCAGAATACGGCGCGGGTTGGCTGAGGTTTGGGTGTAACGTTGCCGGGCCGTCACCGTTTTGGGTGTCAAAGGGTGGTTGGCCTCAGCGCTGAGTGTTTCCACGTCAAGGTTGTAATTGCCCGTAGCGGCAAAGCCGAACTCAACGGCAAAGGCCAGGGTGTCTTTCAGTTCGATCTCGATGAGTCCGCCTTTGTACCCGGCCCAAAACGCCGCTAAATTGGTTTTGTCCCAAGAAGCAAATAAGGAAGCATATTTGGGGTCGTGAAACCAAACATCTACATTGCCAAGACCAGGCACGGTATAACGCCAACGCGGCTGAAAAAGGTCAAAAAGGGGCTTCTGGGTGGCTAAGGATAAATTGACAATCGCTTGACGCGCATAAGGTATCCTGTATAAATGAACAAAATCATCGGGTTTGTTAAAGTTGACTTTTGTGATGAGGTAATTGCCCTTTGGCAGGTGTTTGTCGCCCAATTCGCGCAAAAAATTCCAGCGCAAGTGAATACCCGCTGTGCTTTCCACGCCCAAAGAACCGGCGGCTTGCAGGTGCAAAAAGGGCGACTGTGGCATTTTTTCGCCATTGGAAAAGATGAATTCTTTTTCCGGGCATTGGGCCACCGCATTTGTGCTCACGTTGCTGACCAAAATATCCGGGAAATACGTTTTTGCATAAGCGGCATCGTAAGGATATACCTCAAAAGTAGGGATGGTTTTGATGGTCTCTACCTGAAATGTCACGCTGCCCGCCAATTCCCATGTGATTGGTTCTGTCTTGCAGGAAGCCAGTTGGCCGTCGGTATAGAGCAAAGACGGTGAAACGACATTGTTGCCGTCGGCAGCATAACCGCTCAGGACAAAGTTGTTGGCATCGAACAATTCCGCATCTGTCAACAGCGCTTTGCTGCCTGTTTGTAGGGCTTTTACCCATTCCACATTCAGGTTTGAGTCGAGGCATATCGCAAATGACACGACACTTGTCGTTAAAAATCCGGTGACCAACCACTTGTTCCCAAATTTCAAGATGCCCATCACCCGTTTGTTTTCATTGCCAAAGCGCAGAGCCACGGTTTTGTTGACTGTAAGGGTTGGGTTGGCGTTTTCATCATCGGTGGTGACACCGGCGATGAAAAGCGTGTCGCCTCCGCTTTGGTTGGCTTTCGTAAAAGTGCCCGCGATCAAATGTGATTTATTGGGCAGGGCATAGCTGGCGAATATTTGGGTAAGGTTGGCATCCGTTGCCGCCAAAAGATGTGCCGTCCTGACATCGGCAAAGGTTGTTTTGTAACCAATTGCCGCAAACAAGCCCTTCACATTCCCGACCTGCGCCGAACCGGAGATATAAGCAAATGGCCGTTTTGGGTCGTTGGGAACGGTGGAACTATGATAAATCTGGGTGTCATGATTGACGTAGAACTTGGCCGCTTGTATCAATCTGCCCTCCGGCAGGTTGATGACGAAAAATTCGGCATGATCGGTACTGGCGAACTGGTTGTGCCAGCCAGAAAGCATTAAACGGCCATTGCTTAGTTCGGCAAGGTCAATATTATAGCGGCTGAAATCCGAGTAGAGCGCCATAGCGGACTTGGAAGGCGGCAGGTTTGCCCAGTTGACCAAATTGCCATTGGCATCGAGTTGCACCAACAAATGGTCTGCCCGGCGGTCGCCAATATGGATGACACCGTAGGCAAATATTTTGGCACCAGTTTGCAGGAGGCCATTGAACGTAACCTTTTTACCTGCCACGACGTATTTTTTTTGCCAAATCGGGTTGCCATCGAAGCCAATGAGGGTCACGAGGCCATTGCCGTCCACAGTACCGGCCAACATCCAGCCATTGGCCATTTTAATTGGGGTGCCGCGAAAGGAACCGGCGGCTTTGTAGTCGTATATTCTGAAAAAACGAGGCATGATCTTCGTTTTAGATTTTGTGTGAAAAATGGTTTTGTTCGTCAGGGTCGGCGCGATTGGTGGCCGCGCCGCCCCTGCACGATTATACGGTCGGCACAGCCAATACACCTGTTGACTGGACGGCTATTTCCCTGTATTGCTCGTCCTTTGCGTTCCACATCCAATGGGCAAAGCGAACGGACAGTTGTTGTGTTGGAAAAGCCCAGGTAGCCACTTTAGGCATCAGCAGCACACTCGCACCGTCTTTTGAAAAGGCTTTTTCCACCGTTACTTCCGAACTGCCTGCAAATACACGGATTGTCCTGGCAAGTTCGGTGCCGGGCAATTTTGGATCATTAAAAGCCTCCGGGCTGCGCACGAGCAGGCCAAAAACATTGTTGTATTTGTCAAAAATGAAATTGAACTCCGTGCAGACGGGTGCGGGCAGGGCGGTTTGCTTCAGGATGCCAAACACGATGCGGTCTATCGGGTCTTGATAGGCAGCCTCCAAATTGGCATTTCCGGTAGCCACCCCAGCGACCACTTTCAGGATTTGGGTCTTTTCAAGCGCGTCAATATTGGTTTTGATCGCAAACACCATGTCCTTGGACTGCCCTTCTTCGCTTGTTTGCTGATAACTCTTGATATGGGTCTCAAAATTCGGGTAGCGGGAACTGCGGAAATTGTAACGGTGGATTTCCCGCTTCCATACGCCCTTTTGATGCACATTCACGACCACGGCGTACAACTTTTCGGGTTTCAGGTTTTGTACGTTGACCGCTATGTGCTTCGGCTTGGGCGGGACGAGTTTGGGCGGCACTTTTGCACCATTTTCCAGCACAAAAACACATCCTTTGCCATTTTGCAGCATATCGTGCATCATTTGCAGGTCAGCAGGCAGGGAAGCCGGGACGTTTTTGGATTCCCAATTCCGGGTAGCGGATGGCATTACTTCGAGTACGGGCTGCTCATGAGGCTTGGTATCTGTGGTCGGCGGCGCGTCTTCCGTTGGGTCTTTGATGAGCACCTCCATCTCATAGTTTTCAGCGGGTTGACCTTTGGTGTCGTACCATTGCCTGAAAAAGTGCCGGGCGTGGGCATCCTTGAAACTGATAACAATGGGCGACTCCCCGTTGGGATCCAATTGGTAGTACATGGGTTTGGCATATACCAAGCGACCGCCGGCATCGGGATAGGATCTTTCAAAATCAATGTAATATTTCAGGGAAAGCTCCGGGCCATCGTCGTCCCGCTCCAGCTTGGCCTCCTTATACTGTACCTGAGTAAAATCTTTATTATCTGCCAATTCCTGATTTTTTTGCTCTTTGGTCTTTTCCAAAACCCCATTGAAAGGTTTTTCTGTTTCAAAACCAAACCAAACATCCTGCGACTTGGTGGGATCAACTGTATCATGCACCGTCACCATGGCCCGATATTTATGGCCAGGCCGCCAAACGGGTTGCAGCGCAAGTGATACAGCATCTTTCATAGCCCCGTACTCGGCATCAATTTTGGCCTGGCTGGGCAGGGATTTATTGTAAAAATAGTCGCGCTCGGTAAGCCAGCACAGGCCTTTTACCCAATAAAAACAACTGATGGAGGGAGTAGGTATATTGTTAGGCCCTTGGAGCGGATGGGGCGGCCACGTGGCTATTTCTTTGGCCAACTCCAGATTCTGCTTTAGTTGTTCGCCTTGTGCTTTATTGGCAGCGGCAGCGTTTTTGGCCAAATCGCAGGCACTTGAGGGGGGCTGGCCTTTGGGACACTTGAGCACCACTTCCAAATCCAACTGCTTTTGTTTTTCCAAACAAGTTTTCCAATCCAATTCTATTTTTCGAATATACGCCATGATGTCCTCTTTGTCTTGTCCGCTCAACGTAAAATAGCAGGATTTGCCGCGCTCTGTGAGGCGCTCGCCGCGCAGTTGAGATAACACTAATCCCCAATTGCCATTTGGTTCGAGGAATACCTTGTCAGTTTGTTCTAATATAGCCAATTCTATGCGCTGCATATTCGCTTTGTCGGGAGCGGACGGGGTAAGCACAATTTTGCTGACGGGCTGTTTGTCGTCTATGTAAGTGTGACGCGTTGGTTCTTTGCTGCGGGCCTTGGTCTCGGTTTTTACGGCCTGATAGCCAGTCAAGTTTCCGTTAGTATCGCGTAATTCCATGTACCAGGTGATGGTGAGGAATTGCGGCGAAACAGCCCATATTTGAATTTCGGCTTCAGCGGCGGCTTCCGGCAAATACAATTCCAGGCTTCCCGGGGCCTGTACGCGCAAGGCAAGTGCTTGTGTTATTTTCACGGGCGCGGCTAAGGAAAGCACAGGAGCGACCATGGAGTCGTTTTCCGTGACCAAAAAACTCAATTCCTGATAAGGATGCAGCAACCCGGGTTTCCAAGCCGTACCTTCCTGTTCCCATGAAATACATTTTCGAGTGCGTTCTTTACCTTTGCAAAGCAGGGTTGCCGGGCTTAGACCAAACTGTTCCGGAGTGGTCCATTCCGGCTCGCCCTGCTGCATGTAGGCAAAGGGTGTTTGGGCCAACAGCCGGATTTTGTTGTATTCGCCGCCCGTTTTTTGCCAGTAGCCGACTTTGCAGGTGTTTGGCGCGTTGGGGAACATGGCTTTGTAGGGGTTGTACTTTTTCCAAACGCCGTTTTCATAAATCTCCAGTACAAATTCCTTGATCAAATACCGATGCAACACCTGTCGGTTGCCCTTGGCGGGCGGCACCAAATCCTCATATCCTTCCGCCGCATTGATGAAACCACCGATGATGTCGGATACTGTGCTGTCTGGCAACACTGGTTTGTCAAATTGGAGATCAACGGCGGCGTTGATGGGGATTTTTGGGAAATTATCAGTATATTTAGGCTCTGTGGCCCCAAAATACCGGATGCCATAACTGTTGCCCGATTTCAAACTGACCGCACCCACCGGGGCGGTACCCCTCTCGCCTATTCCACCTACGCTGGCGGGCAGGGCAAAAATGGCGCTTTTGATTTGTTTGGGCTCTTTTTCCCAGATGAACTCGACGGTAAAGCGTTTTTCGATTGTTTTGACCACCAATTTTATGGCAATATACATTTCTGCCGAGCCTGCCACGCGCATAGGTTGGGGGGCCTCGCCCGTCAGGATGGCGCTCAGACCGAGGTAAAAACCAATGCCAAAAGCGGATACATCCAAGGAGCCGCCCACCGCGATGCCTCCACCGAATTGGGTTGGCTCCTTGCCGCTGCCATCGGGTTTGGAGCGCGGAAAAGTAACCTTCCCCCACACGTCGAAATAAGCTTTCCCGTTGGCCCGCACTACACCGCCACAATAGTTTTTTTCAATGGTAAAATGCACACCAGCACCAGCCTCAATGCCATACGCACTGAGCATGAGGTAAGAGTAACCCTTGAGAATGGACAAAATTTCGGCACTGATGGGCTTGTTTTTGGTGCCGACATGGACATACCAGGCTTTGGAATCGCGGAAAAAATAAGCGGCTTCTATTTCCGCATTTAGTTTCAGAATTTGCCCGGGTTTGTCGCCGTCGCGGGGGATGTTGTAATTCACCCCCATCCCGGTAATGATGGAATCGCCCGGACTATAAGCGATCATTGCATAAAATGGCGGCTCGCCCGTATCTTCTATGCCCAATCGCTCGCCGAGGATGTTGGCCCGCCCCTCAAACATGATGAGGTTGGGGATGGAAATAAGCAAAAACAACTGCGAGGAAAACGCTTTGCCGTCGTCGGACATAGTAGCCAACGAAATGCCCGCGCCGATGGAAAAAGGCGTGCCGCCGCTTCCTCCCGGTTTTCTGCTCAGGTCACTGAATTTTTGCACCCGGATACCTTTGGCGGGCGGGGCTTTGTAGTATTCAAACCAGTTGGTAGCAGGCGGTGAAACAGCGTCTTTGGATGCCACATAACGCAACCCGAACAGGCCCCGGAATCCAAATATGCCCATGCCCGTGTTGCCCAAGGGCAGGGCGGTGGGCAATTCTAAGTTTACATCTATCAAAAAAGCGGGCACACTCGGTTTGTAGCGCATCTCCGCGCCGCCCGCAATGCGCGCTTTGGGCAGGGAGAATTTGATGCCGCCGATGTACTCGTCCTCCTTCATGTTGAGATAGCCTTTGAGCAGGAGTACGGCCTGATCAGGCGAGGCCGTGCCCGGGATGGTGAGGTCTATGGACAGGCCTTCTATACGGAAGAAGGAATGGTGCGGCTTTCCGGCATCGTCGTCCACGGTGAAATAATATTTCATGCCGTCGCCCTCCGCTTTCACGCCGCCGGGGTTGACGCTGATGCCCGCGTCCATGCCGATGTATTTGTAAGAACGCTCAACTTCTTTGTACATCTGTTTGTGCGCCCCGATATGTATGGCGGTGATATAGACCTCCACGGGTTTTACGTTCAGGCGGACGCTTTCGGGCAGGGGAATGGTGCCGCCTTGGAGCTCGAAGCTGCCGTCGGAGTAGATGCGGAAGTTTTTGACTTTGAAGGGGTTTTTCTCGTCAAATATAGATAATTTACTAAAAAATTGATTATTGGAAAAATCTATATCGCCATTGACATCCAAAAAAAGTTGGCCGTCTTCGCGGCCAACTTTGAGGTCGTGAATGGTTACGGTAAGTAGATTTTTCAATTTGATTTTTTTGCCGCCTGATATCTTGGTTGTAATTGAAAAATCACCATCTTTTTTAAAAGACATCTCAATTTTAATTTCGGCATCATCCCATTTGGGTATTGTCAGGGTACCCGAAATGCTCGACTCGATAATTTGATTTTGCTTAAAAGTTAAACCAAAACTGTCCAACTCCAAGCCAAAGCCTTTACGAGTTCCAGTTGTTTTTTTGCCGAGAACAAGTTTTAATGTTTTTCCTGCTTCCAACTTTACTTTGCCCGAAAAACCACCTTCGCCGATCAGCATTTTTTCACCGATGATTTTCATGGTATCGGCTGGATCTACGCCAAACCACTTGTCGGGCAATATAATCGTGGCTTTTTCTATGAATGCGCCGGTAAAGGTTTTGGGGCGGCCTTCGGCAGTAGCTTCTGTAATGTTTGCTTTATGGCTAAAGTCTGGTTTTACCTCGGATACAGCAATAATAATTCCCGTTTTGCCAATGATAGACCTCGTCAATGTGATAACACCGCTGTCATGTTCGAACTTGAAGCCGGTTTTAGTGGAGTATTTCAAGGCACCAACAGGGCAAATTATCTCGGAACGGCTGTTTATATCCGTGTTCTCAATATAATTTCCAGAACCTACAGGGTCTTCCTTCATCGGCACCAACCACTTGCGCGGAAACTCCAGCGTTGCCTTCATATTCTTTACGGTCACATCAAATTGCGGCATCAGAAAATCATGGATTTCATTTTCCTCTATGTTGCCAAGCCATTTTTTGAACAGGGCACGCAAGCGATCAAATTTCACCTTATCATCCTTGATGTTTTTGAAAAGGGCAAGTACAGTATCTTTGTAAATGTCAATGGTTTTGTTGTTCAGTTTGAGCAAGGACTGTAGATTGGTGGCTGAGGTTTCAATAGATTTGGCAGCCGCTTCTATGTCTTTTATCGCCGCGTCCGTGCTCGGACTAATGTTTTTTATTTCATTGACAATCTTTTTTATGGTCCAGTTTTGACCCAACAAACCTTTTACCTTACCCAGGATTATCTTTATTTGAGCAATGATACTTTTTACTTCATTGTCAACAGCAGTAGAGTTGTCGTTATAGCCATTAACTGTTGTTTCAATGGCCGCAAAAAAATCTTCATATCCATCATCGGTCGTTCCAAAAAATGCCTCTGCGATTTGCACATAAAAGTCCTCCATGCTTTTGATGTCGGCCAACAACAAAAACACCTCTAAAAACGCCTCCGGCGTATAGGCAAAGCCTTGCAGGTTGAACTTGTCCAAGTGGGGTTTTAGGGGCCAATGCCAATTGACGATGGTCTCAAATTCTGATCTATTTCCGGCTCCTTTGCAAAGTACTAATCTTAACTCGGAGCCGAAAATGGGATAACTTTTCTGTTCGGTAAGCAAAACCAATTTGTACTCAACCTTTGCTCCCTTATCAGACTCGGTTCTAACATATTTTTTGGTGCCATCCTCATTGGGATCATCACCGTATTTTTCGTCATAATACTCAATGGGCAAAAGTTTTACTGCTGCTTGAGTAATATCTTCGAGGAGGCCAATATCACCAGGGATGTTTTGGGTATCTATGAGATTTGAAATGTGTTGTCGATTATCAATAGCCATAATGATCTTATAGTGAAGGCCACCAAATTTTCAGTATGTTGCATTTTCATGCTGAAAACTTGGTGGAGTATGGTGATAACTTTTAGTTGTTGGGAAATTGGGGGACTCAGTTTCTAAAGAGATATTTGTACGCATAGTCATAATCGTACAAATTCGGATCACGTAACAAATGGTAAGTGCGTTTCCAGATGTAAAATTTCTTCCACACGATGATGGGCCGGGGGATACCCTTCACCATCTTGATGCGTAAAGCGGGGTAGTAAACCACTTTCTCTTTGATGTTCTCAGTCATTTCACTAGCAATGTCTGGATTGATAATTCCAGAGCTGAAGAGTGCATAGTTTTCTACTACTAATTGTTCCTCCCAGTTAGAAGATTTTTCCCACTTGGTTGGCTCATACTTCCCAGATGAGTAGTTGTCTTCAAGCCAATGCTCGGAAGCTGACTGAATAAAAGTGTAGTGATTCCCATATCGAGTTGCTGCTGACAGAACATGATCAACTGGCTGTACCATGCCAGTTGGTGATAAATACGGCGTAACCCCGGAAGCAAATTCTTTCATAGATGTTGAAATTGCTTGGTCACGGTAATAATATCTAGATCGGAGTGGACTCTGTTTCAGATGTCCCATATCGAATACTCTGATACTTTTGGTAGCACGAAAGCGGGATGGCGAATTAAAAGAGACAACAGGAGTAGAGTTGCCAGCACTGCAATCCACCGTCAGCACTCCGTCATCAAAACCAGGATGCATTCTTGCTTTGAGGAAGGGCGGAGTGATGTCTGACGGATGACCACCAGAAATTTCAATTACGGGTACAGGGACTGCTTGGAGGTAGTTGCCCCATCTCAATTTTGTAATAGGCGGCATGAGATCCACGAGTACACTATTCAAAACCATGGTCTGATGGACAGCAAGTGAAAAATCTGTTTTACATATTTTCTTGGTAAGGATGCCTGAAGCAAGCATGGATAAATCAGCATCAGCTTGGAATTCTACCAAAAGAGTAGCAAGGTTGCTACCTCCAAAAGCTCCTCGGAATGATACCCTGCCTTTACAGCGGTCAGATAGCAATCCAATATCTCCCCAGATGGTTTTCAGAGTTGTGTTGGTTTTTGTCATGTTGGCTATGGACAGTGCCACGTCAGCTACTAATGCGCCTGTAGAGTGGGAAACGAAAATATACTCACGTGCAAAGCAGGAAGTCCCCCTTGAGTCATGAGGGTCCTGCATGATTACCCCTTTGCCTGTTTCCATAGCTTCACGAATTTGGGTGAGCACGCAATGAGCAGCGATCTCAGCACTTTGCGCGCAGTTGTAACTCACGATTAAAAAGCGATTTTTGTGACCCTTTTGCTGTAAATAATGCAAAATATGGGGCATAAAATTGGCAGATGCGATAGAGTTGTAGTAACCTGAGTAAAACTCTTGTTGTGTCAATGCATCTGGCCAATTGGCCTGTGCTCCTTTTACACCATTGGCGCGATCACAGAGGTGGTCGAGCTGTAGACCATGAATGAAAATAATGTCACGTCCTTTAAAAGGCATCTCCACGGCATTGGGCAACGAGCCGGAGCAAGTCCCATTTTGTGGCGTTGGAATTACAGGTAGTCTTGGCGGTTTTATTGATGGTATTTTACTGAGGTCAGGATTGGCTAATCTTTTTTGCAATTCGTCACAAGAGATTTTGATCCCAAGCATCTTCAAACTGTCATCACAATTAAACTTATTTACTTCTGCGGGTATCGTTCCTCCCAAAGAAAAACATTTATCTTTTGCATTGGCATACCAGTTAGTTGTACCGTCATACCCGTATAAATTGTTATACAAATCGCCCAATCCTCCATTGCTGTATTCATCATCTTGTTCTTCAGCAATACAGGTAAAACTTGCTGGCAAAGGCCCTCCATAACCATTGGGCGGTATGGGTTGTCCTTTGGCATCCAAAGTCAATTCGTCGCAGTCATTTTGTGTCGTCTCACAAAGCGTCACATTATCAATTTGCAGTTTGGCCACCTTCCCATCATCTGTAAACACGTTCAGGGCGATATTGGAGAAATTTTTGCCTGCCGTCCATACAGGCATTTCGATGATGCTCCAATCGCCGCAGTCCTTAATTTTTCCGCTGCGTCCGATGATGGCTACGTTTGTATTTGGGGCGGGGTGAATATTGTTCAACGACAGGTTCCCGTTAAAGGCCACCGCCTGCAATCTTGCATAGTCAATAGTTGGATTTTGGCTCTTCAGGAAGCGCACACCAACCGTTAAAAGGTATTTCTTTTTAGCGACAACACCTGTTGCCAATTGTTGCCTGACCGCATCACCAGTCGTTTGGTTGCCAGACAGCTGTGCTTCCCCTACATCCATAAAACCACTACTGGAAGTCGTCACAAATTGTGGATTCCCGTATCCTTTGGACCAAGGAGCAGCAGGCTTCATGGAAAAGCCTTCGTCTCTGATCAGCGGGCGGGGGCAGTTGCTTGTCAGTTCGTACAGACAGTCCTGCAACAACGCAGAATCGCGGCAAATCAATTTGCCCGCAGGGCTGGCCCATGAAAAATAAACCCAGGTCGGTTTATCCAATTGCAGGCAGACATTGGCCAATTTGATGCTTCCTTTCGGCATTACCGGAGCATATTGCCAAGTAATTTGCTTGGTATTAGGTGGAACATTGACTGGTGTTTGCTTCCAACCAGCCCCCATGCCATAGGCGCAGGTGATTGTCCCTGCTCCCAGCGACAGAGAAAAAGAAGAAGGCGTACCCAACTCATTCCCCAACACCAGCGCATAACAACACGGCCCCTCGCCCACGCTCTGCCGCTGGAGGCTGGCACTCAGACCCGGGCAGGGTACCCTGACAGCGATGGTTCCATCAAGGGGGGTGATCGGGCCAATTTGCCCAAAAGAGGTAAAGCACAGGAGCAGCCCTGCTGTAAAAATCAAAAAAGATGCTGTTTTTTTCATGGTTAAAGTATTTCTTATATGAAATCAGAAAGATGACATTGGGAAGAATGGGCAAAAGGTTATTGAGGACACATACACTGCCCCACTAACCGCAGTAATTTTCGAAAACCCATTATGGATAGCCGTGCTGTAGTCGTGCTGAAACTGTGCAAGCAGTACAGACCCGCCCAAAAGACAAAAACACACACAGCACAGGGCCGAAAAAGAAAAATGTTTCATGGTAGAACAAGTGAAAGGAAAACAGAACAAAGAAGCGGATGCTCCTCAAAAAGGGGCATCTGACTGCTATATTTCCCAAATTGTCTTTTTGTAACCACCACCCTCCATTTTTTTTTAAATTTTTTTTGGGGCTTATCAAAATTCGCTATGCCCTGTCTGTTTTTTGAGGTGCATGGCACTGCTTAGACACATTTGTCCTCGTCTGGGATAAGGTACCGGCGAATCAAAAGTCTAAGGCCGTAACCATCGTAAATAGGGAGACCCAAAACCATTCAACCCCATGCCCCCCCCTACACCTTTTTCATTTGCTGGTCAATACGCTCACAGACATTTCTGAAAAAAGCATTGCAGTTGCGTTCCGAATTGGAGATGACCTCTGTGTGCTTCAGTGTGGTATGGAAGCGCCTGATGCGTTCTTCCACCAGCACAGCGTCATCGTATCGCATATAGTAAAAATTTTTTGTCCGGATTTCCCGGACATTTTATAACTGCTGTCCGGATTTCCCGGACAAAAAGTCGTTTTTTTTTAAAAAAGTCCGGATTTCCCGGAAATTATTTTTTTTCGTCCGGGAATGACGGACAAAATTCTTTGGTAAACGGGGGCCGTTGCCTGCATATTTGCACTGTGTTTAATTATACACTCGAACAGCCGCTTTTATTGATTCAGGATAGGTACCGTCCGGGATTTTTGTGAAAGCGACAAAATATCACATTTTTTCACAATTCATTTTTTAGAAACATGAAACGTATTTTTAAAAACAATTTGTTTAAAATTGGGGGGGATAATCTCCACTCTTTTGTAGCTCTCCGGGCTTTGATGGTCGGCCTTGTGCTGGTAATGGCGGGGTTGAATGCGTGTAAGAAGGAAATGGAGCCGGAAGCGGGGTCAGACGTGAATAAAGGAAATTTGGGAGTAATTGACAGAGATGGAAATGAATTGAGCGCTGAAGACCAACGTCGGGTTGATTTTGCAAAGATCTTTGCTAAGGCCTTATCCAACGCTGATTTCCGTTCGTATATGAAAAGCAAATATGAACTGCTTGATCAACAGGATAAAGAATTTGTTTATACGCTTTATCGGAATGACCTGGTGAGTGGCACTCAGACACTAAAGCAACTTTTGGCCTCTTACGCAGATGCCGCATTTTTCACAGCATATGGCAATAACTTTTTTGATGAATCGGTCATCACAGACCCTCTGCTGACAATTGATTTTGTAGATAACGACAATTTTGATTTGACAGATTGGACATCTTCGACCATTCCCAAAGTGGGCGTTGTTACGAAGAAATTAGTTAGTATAAGCAATGCAGAGGATGGATATCCCGGATTTAACAGCTCCGGAGCATTTGTCCGTTTTGACGACAAGAATGATCCTGTTGATGTATCCTTGTGGGTCAAAACCAGCGAAACACTGATAGCTTTGACACCTGATACATATACCACTATGGAGGGCAAACCGCTGGAAACGCTTCTTCCTGGCCTTTTTGATAAAGATGGTAACCCGGAATTTGACGTTTGTCAAGATCTTCTTAATCAGATTGCAAATATCGAACAGTCTTATGTTGGTGTTAGCTCCTCTCTGTGGGAGCCGTGGGTTTTGGTTGATTATAATGACCTTCTACGGGAATATGCGACCAAATGTGAAACAACTGGAGGAGGGGGCAATACCTGCACCCTCCCCTGTGAAAGAGATTGTGATGAAACAGAGGAAACGCTAAAAAAATTCCGAATTACAGGATGGAGTGCCTATCAATTTATAGATAACCAAAGACATGAAAGATGGTTCCAGTTTAGATGTCTTGTTCCCATAACTAACATCATAACTAAGGAGACAAAAGTGTTTAATTATATTACTACCAGGCGCAAAAAAGGCGGCATCCTTTTCTGTCCAGGTTCTTTGCCCTGCTCGGGAAAATGGATTGAGATTAATCACAGGGTATGGCCAAATGACTGGAAAACGGGCGAGCTCGGTTCTGTAATGGAATACTTATGGCTAGAAGATGATACTAAGGGTATGACTGTTAGTTATAGTGCTTCTATTGGTTTTACCCCAAAATTTACTATTGAACTTCCGGGAGGTACTAAAGTGGACATAAGTTTAGGAGGCATTACTGGTATTCAATCTTCAACTACTACAACCCCTGCAATTGTTGTTTTAGGATCAGAGTTGGTTGGCTACTGCGACAAGCTAAACAGAACTTACTCCAATGCCATGTATCAGATGGTCGTCGGGGATTAATTTTCATTGTTCATTCTTTGCCTGCTGCTGTTATCAAAAACATAGCAGCAGCAGGATTTTAAATTTTTAACATAATGAAAATTTTACATACCCTATTTTTTTTCCTGCTGCTGTGCTCTGTTCTGACGGGGCAAATCCGCGAGCGGGGCCTTTACATAAACGGAGGAGTACAAACGGGTGAATGTCTTTTTTGTCCAAGTGGTCCGCACCTCAGTATAGAATATCGGATTGAACCCTGGCGCAAAGTCCATATTGGCATTGGCCTGAATCATACCCTTAGTGCATCCGGCCTGAACCAGGGTTTTATACAAGGCTTCGGTCAGTACAAGTATCTGGTATTGGCCAAAGAAGAGCCTTACGCTTTCGCTACCGATGCCGATCAGGCGCGTCTCCTGCAAACGGGGATATGGCCTAAACGGGACAGGTTTAATAAGTTAAGCAGCCTGAAAGGAGAGATCAACTTGTACTATGACCTGATCCGGTACAAACGACATCGCTTGGAAGTCGGCGTAGGAGCTAATGTTTATTATTTTTCAGATTTCGGCGAATCAGGGATTTATTCTGGTGATTTGATCTTAGAAAATAGTACGAAGGTCAGAAAGAATCTTTTTTATATCGTGCCGTACGAGCACCGGGCTTTTGGAATAGGCTGGTCGTATAATGCCGCCTACACTTATGAGTTCGCAAGGGGATTGAGTGTAGGCTTAGTGGCGGGTCATCAGGAACTGTCTCAGGTAAATGGAGGATGGTTCAATAGTGCCACTATCCGATTGGGAAAACGATGGGGCCATATTGTTGCACAAAAAGACAGTAAGCAAAAAGAGCATGAATTGAGAGTTGGCGCTCAGATTGGCTACAGCAGTATATCTCCTGAAAGTCCGGGCATTGGTTTGTCGGCCGGGGTGGGATTCAGCCTGAACTCCGAGTGGCAGATTGAATTGGGGGCAGGCACGCTGTGGGCTGAAAATGACGGAGGGTTCAGGAATAAAGAAAGACTACCCGTTTTTATTGATAACGATGATTTTGTTAATCCATTAAATAATAACGGGAGACCAGAGCTTATTACAGGTGCAGGTAGGTTCAAAACCACCTACAACAGATACTACATTGGCACCCTCAGCCTTAGTGCAGGGCGGAAAGTATGGCACAATGATCGCTCCAACATACAGGCTGATCTTGGCGTGGGTCTCAATCAGGTGGAATTGATTCACATGGATTATCTCTTAAAAGGAACGTGGGCTTTATCCTTGAATAGCAAATTTGACACTCATCTACCCATTTATCGCCACCAGCGCTTTTTGGATTTGGGTGCCATCGGTGGTGTCAGCTACACCCGCCAACTGCGCGGCCCCTGGACCTTCTCGGCGCGTGGATCCGCCCAGTATATGCCTGTCTCGGCAGTGTTTCAGGGTGGTTTAACAGCAGGTATCGGGGTGCGGTTCTGATACTTTCCTATTCTGTTTTTTGCCAAAAATCAACACTGCTCAACAATCCACACAACACACCTCCGGCACAGCCACTAAGGTGGAAGTGCGCAAAATGCGGTAATACCCCAGATCATCGGAGAGCGGCCGGGCCATCAGGTCTTCCGGTATGCGGACAGTGGCAGCGTTGCCCATCGCTGCTGCTGTGGCGCGCAGAGACTGGAGGGCAGAAACCGGATCGTTGATGCGCTGCGCCAGCGATTGGGTGATTTTTCCTTCGTCGGGCCGCATCAGAAATGTTTCCGTAGTGGGCATCATTTCTACACAAAGCACGCTGAGCGGACTGTCGGTTGGCAGACCGTATATTTTCAGTAATTGACTAATCTCATCGTTACTCCAACCAGCGACGGAACGTTCCGGCGCGTCGTTTCTTTTGAACGATGACAGAAGAGCGCCTGTCAGCAGATCATTCCCACGATCCTCCTCCTGGTACATCAGGCGGTCGTGCAGCACAATATTGCGGTTATCGCTGTCGTCGGCCATGCGGGCCTGCGCGTAGAGGAGTGCCCAAATCTGCGTGCGCACCGGGCGTGCGGTCACGCGACGACCGTCAAAAACGGCCTCCGCATGAGTGGCTGTCACCACAATGCCCTTATCGCTGCGCGCAGGGGAGGCAAGCAATTGCGGGGCAGGGTGCTGCACGCCCTGGCACACTAAGGCGCGCCCAAAACGCCCCTGCGCCGTACTCCAGCCATCGCGGTGCCCTACCCGAAATTCGTAGGTAAAAAATCCGAATAATTCCGGCGATTCGGGGTGCAGGCCCGGCGGCAGCGGCACTAAAAAATGTCGTTTGCTGTCCGTGGCAGGGATCAGTTGCTGCATGGCATTCAGTCCTGCCTGATTGTCGGTGTGTCCGGGCGAAATAATGCGCACCGGCTCCGGGTCGAGTGGAAGCGCTGGTTCCGGGCGGGGTGTCATCCACGATTCCTGCCATTCCGCCAGCAGCGGATCGGGGGCGTAGGCTACTATGCGCCCAAAATAAGTGTCGCGTGGATTTTCCACAGGGCGGTCAAATTCCACCCACAAATAGCGCTTCCGCACCTCCGTATTGGCGTAATCGGCATCGCGTTTATATGGACTCATGGCCACACCGGCACTCACGACCGTTGGCATTTGCGCCGGCGTGGTCGTGATGGGCAGGTGCAGGGCAAGCGTCAGGGCTTCATCCTGAGCGAGATTGGCATTACCGGTTTTAAAACGCGGTACCACGCGGTATTCCAGTTGGATTTCATCCGGGAAATCTGCCGGGTTGTCCGATTGAGGTGCTACCGCATCAATAAAACAAAGGAAGGTCTGCGTGCGGTCGCTGTTGGTCAATGCCTGGATATTGATCCCTTTTTTCAGTTCAATATCTCCGATGAGCGTTTCCGGGTCCCAATCCGGTGCCAGCCGGAATTTTTTGCGTCGGAAAACATCAAAACTCACCGGATCGGCACCGTCCCACGTCCAGTCGCGGTTGAGCAGCAGCGTAATGGGCACCAACCAGTGGTTGATCAGATCATCCTGCGTACCGAAAGTCAGGCTGGTGTTGTCGGGTGAAAGCGTGTGCCGGATGCCCCGTGCGGCACCAAATTGCCAGCGCTGCCCCGCTTTCCCCATCAGCGAAAGCCCTTTGTGCAGCACATCAATGGACGTGGAAAGGCGGTCAATCAATTCCGGTTGTTGATCGGGTGCGGCAGGTGCCCCCAGAAAAACGTGTTTGATCCGGGCTGTTACCTTTTTCTCCTCCGGACGGCGCAGGAAAATGCCCCGGATCGCCGCCTGCGCACTCACGGCCTTAAATAATTGTGTTTCATCGGCAGCGTCGCGGCGGATGACAAATTGTGTGGTCATGCCACGCAGCGTATTGCCCTGTCCGTAATAATCATTCTGTTGGCGGCATACAGGGCGTATGGTAATTTGAATATCGCGGTGGGTAGGCAGCACCAGTTCTGCGCGATTGTCAATCAGATCGTCGTTGTTATCCGAAAGGCCCAGCAGAGAAAGATCATTGGAGCCGTTGAACCGCAGCACCGGACGATCCACAAACACAAAAGCTACCGACAGTGCATCGTCGAAACCTGCGGGAAAAGCGCGGGTAGTGGTGTAAAGGATGGCGTACTGATCCTGCGGGCGCTTTTTCAGAATGGTTGTATCCATGTCAAGAGCGCGTACCGCTACCTCAATTTCAAGCCGGTCCACATCCGGGTCAGCGATACCAATATCGCGTTTGCCTGCGGCGGCGGCAAAATCCGCCTTGAGCAAATCCAGTGCATCGGGGTAAGCGCCCGTGAACAGCACACTTGGATAGCCCAGCAGTGGTCGTTGCACGGTGATCTGGTCTTCTCCGTAGTATTGACCGTCTTCTTCCGGCAGTGCGTTTTGCAGCCGCACTGTTTGCGGAATGGCGTGGCGTTTAAAATGGTGCCGCGCAATGGGCGCTTCCGATTCGTAGGCCGGTTGTTCTGCCGATGAAGGGCCGCCGCCCGTCATATCGGCCAGACGCGTCCGAAATTCATACGTTTTGCCATAACGCAGTGGGATGGCTTCCAGTCCCACGGGGTCGTACATATTGTTTTTGCTGACGCGTTGGTTGCTGTTCAGTTCATTCTGGTCTTTTTTGTAAATGTCAATGGCATCGTCGTCCTGCAAAGCCAGACTTTTACCCGTCCAGTAAGCAAAATACGCAGGCAACCAGAAATGTTTGCTCTTGCGTCCGTCGGGAATGGCCGGATATACTTCTAAGTTGAGTTCCTGTTGTTTTCCTGCCGGAGCAACCTGTGCCGTTCCGACATTGAGATTCACCCGATTTTGTACCTGACACAGCGAAGTCCATGCGTTCGGATTGTTCGGGTCGCCGCTAAATTCGCGGGCATCCACCCGATAGCCGAAAACCCCGGTGGGCGCGTCGGCGCGTTGTCCGGGCCGGGTTGGGTCTTCTTCCATTTGCCGGTTCATCCAGATCAGGAGTTGTTCATCGTCCCAGGCCAATCGGATGCCAGCGTCGTTGGTCACCGGAAATTCCTCGTCGTAGTCTTCTTTCAGCAAATGATCGCTGACGGGCTGGTGCGCGTGTACAATTTTCGCAAAACCGTCGTCGTATATGGCAGATTCTAATATTAATGCGTCGTAAAGGGCTGCTGCGGGTGGCTCCGGATTGTCGGGCAGCGCCGCTAAACTGTGCCGCACAGGGAATAACACGGGTGCAAACAAACGCCGATTGGTACCGGCGGTCATTTTGGGCAAACGCGCTGCATACCGCTTGCAATAACTCAGGTCGGCAGCGTTGTGGTAATCAGATCCGGGTACAAAATCCACGTACAGCCAACCGCCGTTGGCCAATTGGCCGGGTGTCAGGTCAATAAATCCTTCCTGAATAAAACCGCATTGGCGCGCAATATCGGGCTGGCGCAGGCAAAAAGCAAATACCTGTCCCCAACTGACCTGATCGCCATCGGGCACAAAAAGCGGGTCAGGCTCCTTCTCTTTGCCAATGGCACAGGCATAACTGTCGTCAATGGCTGCCCGCGCCGTGCGCGGTTTGGTAAAATGAAACGCCTCCCGATAACTCAACGGCAGGTATTTGCGGGCAAAATGCGTCGGGGCAGGCGGTTCTGCCGTAGCCGTACTGCTGATATCGAACTGCTCTGCCAGTTGTTTAAAAATAACATTGGCTGCCGTCGGTACCGGTGCAAGGGGCAGGGCCGTTTTTGCCGCAGGCAAATCCAAACGCGGGTAATCCGCCAAAGAAGGCAACAGACAAGCCTGCAGCCGCAATCTGGCTTTTATCCACGCAGGCGACAGGCCCGCTATCGGTTCCGCTACGAGCGGATTGTGATTGCGTGGTATGACCAGTACATTGAAAAACAATCGGTTATTCTCAATGCGTTGGGGAAAAGTGAGGATGCTTATTCTGGCTTCCATTAGTAGTTTTGAGTGTTTAATGTTGAATACCTGATGATGTAAACCATTGTGAATCAAAGATTTAGTTTTTCTGAAAAAATCAGGCAATCTGCCTGCTCTCCTGAAAACTCTTTGTAAAACTGATGTTTATCACTAAGAAAATACTAATGTCAAGACTGAACGTGACCTGTGCGATACAATTGGTGCTGCCAGGCGCGGGAGCGAGTTCGCGCATGATTTTTCCGGAGGCTTCAATCTGTATCTGAATGGTCACCAACCCGCCGAATATTTCAGCGCGACCCCTGAACAGAATGAATGCCCCCACTACAATGACGCGGGTATCTATCGAAATATCCACACCGGCGGCGTAATACACGCTGACATTGCCAATTACGGGCAGCCCCACGACCAATTCCACGCCAAAACCAATTTTCATGGCTAAACCCGGCCCGCGCACGGTATCCGCGCTGATGCGCAGGGTACAGGTGCCTACTGCATACACCGTAGCCGCAGCTACCGATACACACATGACACTGAGTTTGCCGTAAAACTCAACAAAACCACCGGCGCTTGGCACCGGCAACCCTGCGGGGGGCAGGGGCATTCCCACGTTAAAATAGCAACCTAAGCGCAACCCGGCTTCTAAGCGAAGCGGGGCGGTGGGACTGTCTGCCACTGGCGGCGGAAAGCGCAAAACGGGTATTTCTTTATCTGCCTGAAATTTATACTCCCAGTTATTGGGGCTGTTGCTCATGGCAATTTTCAGGCCCTTGGCTATTGCACCCGCGTAATCTTTGCCATTTAACAGCAACAAAATCTGCAAAATTTCATAGACAGGCTGCAGGGCTTCTCCAAATTCCAATTCCGGTTCCCTGAATGACGGTGTTTTGCCCTTTTCCGTGTCGAATTTGCCCCGAATCAGGAACAGACGCTTCATATCCAGCAAATCCACCACAATGGTGATGTCGTTCATCTTATTCAGCCATTTGCTGGTCTGTGCCTCCGGGTCTAAGTTGAACTGGGTGGTGCCATCGCCTTTTTTATTGCCTTTTATGTCTTTTGCGGCGTATTCGACGTAAATTTTTACGTCTTTTTCATTGATAAAATACACCGGACCTTCGGGCAGCACCTGCTCCAACACTTTATCCGGTTCTATTTTATTCAATAATTTGTAGCCCGCTTCTTTAATGTCTAAGTCGAAATTGCTCAAATCCAAACGCGGCAGGGAAGGGTCAATTTTTGGAAAAATCCCTTTGCTGTTGAGCAGTCGGTAAGCATCCGCCAAATCCGGTTTAGAACTTTGCAGCAGTTTTTTCCCCTGCTCAAACCACGGATTTCGGAACAGCACTTTTTGCGTATCGGTATTTTGCAAAAAAGCAAACTGCGCAGCGCGGTCTTCCATATTGCCCACCAACAATTCGGCAGGATTGGCCAATTCTAAGCGGTTGCCGAGGTTGTTGGTACCCAATGGCCCAAAACGAATCAGTGGCACTACATTTTCACTGATGGGGCGCACCTCTCCACTGGCTTTGTCGTGCTGTACCACACTCCAACTGCCGTCTTTGGGCAATATTGGCATCCCTTTGGCGGCTGCCACAAACCGTATGTTGCCGCCTTCCACACAGGGACGCACCTCTACGCGACTGATGCGCATGAGTTGGCCGCTGTTGCCAATATTGACGGTGCAGTCCACCTGGCCGCCGAGGCCGTTCTGGAAGTCCAGCAGATCTTTGAGCACATCAGGTCCGATGGGCACTCCCTGCGGGGCTACCTGCAAATATCCCACCATGCGGCGCGAAGGCGTACGGCCATTGGTACCACCCTGCACGATATTATCTATTTCCACGTCAGCGTCGTAATAAACGGGCTGCATTTTTACTTCCACATTCATCCCCCAACCTCCTACGGGAACGGCCAACCCGTCATTCGGGTCGAGTACATAACCGTAATTTTTAAACCAGTTCTTCTCAAATTTTGCTAAATCGTCCGATTCTATGATGTTTCTGACGTTGAAAACACCGCGTACCACGCCCGGATGCACTTCATATCCGTTGGTTTCGACGCGTTCTATATTGGATTTGTCTTTGACAATGGTTTTGAAATCATACACCCCGTCGCTTTCTGCCCGCCAGCCGCTGTCCACGCGATACACCAATCCGGCACTGTTGCGGAACATGGTGATGGTGCGCACTACCCGAATGCCAAAGGGATACAAAATGCTGCGCACCTGAATAATTTCATGTGCGGTACGGCCCTTCCACACGTCAAATTTGGCCTGGGAAGTCTGCGCAATGCGCGCATCCGGGTTTTGCCAGTGGCTGAAAATATTGGCACCGTATCCGCTGAAATCGTAGCGCTCCACGGGTACGCCCCGCTGGCGCAATTGCGAACCATTGAGACCAAACTCCCGATTAAAAATATCCGTTACTATGGCGGAGAGGATACTTTTTCCGGTGGCATTTCCGGTGGCATCGCAGAGGTTGTACAACTGGTTGGTGATACCTTCAAAATTGCGGTTGCCCTGCGGATGCAAATACCCTGTGGCCGAAATTTGGAGACCTGTCTGAATATCGCCGTCAAATTTTTCCTCTGATAATTCCAGGGTGGCACCTTTGCGCGGCGGTGCATTGCCCACGGTGACTTCCTGATTAAACCGCGCAATGCCCAGCATACCAAAAGGCAGGGAGAAAAAGCTCCACGCCTTAAAATCATCGGGTTTTCTCCGATAATTTTCTACTAAATAACGGGCAACAGGCAGGGGCGCTATGGGCACCGTATCGCCGCCCGTGTTGCCAATGAGGGTGGGCGGGCCGTCGTCCTGAAACGTGAGCAAACCCGCAGGCGGGTCGCCGCCGGACATGGGAGCCGTGAGGTTGTTCACAGGTTCCCAACTGATTTGTGGCACCGTGAAAAGCCGCACCATTTTCCCGGTGGCCACCACATCCATCCCGTCGGCAGAGATCGGACTTTGATCGGGTACTACCTCAAATGTCTTTTCAAAAAAGAAGCGCTCGTCCATATACCCCAGATTGACCCCCATCTGGTCGGCAGCAGTACTGACATCCAACAGGCTGAAAAAATGGAAGTTGCGTATTTCGTCCCGTACCTGCACATTCAAATCGTAGCGCAGTGAATTGCGATCCCGATCCACCTGACTGTTGACGTATCGCTGTGCCCGTTCCTGCGCTTTCCGGTCGCGCTCTTCCTGACTTTGCTCCTGGAGTCTGAGCGAGGCATCCCTGTTCAGCAGCGGGTTCAGAGCAAAACCCGCCTGATTATTGAGTATATCACCAAAAAAGAAGCGTGCTTCCGGCAATTTTTCGCCCTGCCACTGCTGGCTGCCTACGAGCAGGCGCTGAATTTCATTAAAATTATGAATGCCCTGCTCGCGCCGTTCCCGCGCAGTCATCCACTTGTAAATGCCCGTGTTGGCGGTGTATGGATCGGGCAGGGTAGGCAAATACCCCATTAATCCGCAGGCAAAAGACATGGATCCGCGTGCAAAAGTATCAGAACGCGGTGGCAGTTGTCCCGACAGTAGCACCGCATTAATGGGTGATACCGTGAGCAATGCGTTGTTCAACACCAGCGCCTGACTTTTGAAGAGCAGGGGGGGGGCGGCTGTGGCCACAGCCGGTACACTGGCATTATCGCGGATGATATTTTCGTCGTACACCATCACCTCGTCGTGGGTGGCACGCCAGGTGCGTACACAAAGCGAAGATTGGGTGTTGAGGGCGAAAGGCTGACCGTCGGCTGTCACCGGACGATCTATATCGCCCTTGCAATTTGCAATGGTGGTCACTGTTTCGGAACCATTGGCATTGGATTGAAACAAAAACGGAAACGATTTGCCGTAGCGCATTTGAATAGTACCGCGCCGCCCGGTCTCATCCTGCCAGAGTTGCAGGGTTTGTGTGGCATACTCAGTGCCTGCCATCGCAACAAACAACAAGGTATCATGTGAAGCACTCAGCCAGCTTTCCCCGGAGAGCAGATCGGCATTATTCAGCCCGTTGGCATCCAAAAAACCTGCACAACTCGCTATAATGCCCGCTGCCGTTTTGATGGCCAACGCGCCGCATCCCTCTGCCAGCAGGGGCGCGTCAATTTGAGCCACCTGCATCTCCCAGCCGGCCTCCGTAATGCGCACTTTATTCCGGCATTTCAACACAGGGGATTTGACATCGGAGGGATTAAAGTCGGTCGCGCCGAATTTCATGGGCACCGATATGCCGCCAAACAGACCATTGGTGGTCGGTGCGTTGCCATTCCAGTCTAATTTTTCGGTATCGCCAAACAACCTGACGGCAGTGGTGCCGACGGATCGAACCGGCGGTGTGCCGGGCGGGCCGAGGGTCAGATTTACCTCTGCGGGCAGTTTTATTTTCACCGCACGCGCATCACCTCCCGGCACGGCATTGCCTGCGGTGGGGGTTTTGGGCTGCTTCAACCGCAAATCAAGGCTGATGGATGTGCCGTTGCCCGCTACAATCTGCCCATGCGTCTGCCGTGCTCCGCTTAAAAATGTCAGTGTGGCCGAAGCAATGGTCAGCCCCACGTAGTAATTGGCGCTGGCTGAGGCCGATAAATACTTGGCCTGAATCCATATACTGCCTTCCCCGATGGAAATACTTTGCAACGCTGCATTCCCCATTGCCATAGGCGTATTGGGGCCGAGATACAGGGCCGGGTTGGCCTCTCCGCTGAAACGCACCATCACCGCCGTGCTCAACACCGGATAAACATCCAACCAGAATGCCCTGCCGTCGCGCTGATATACCGGCCCGATGGTCTCCTTCACCGCAGCCGCACGCGCCCATTCGGGGATACTGCTGCGCAGGTACATGGCCCGCACCGGTGTCTCGCGCAGGAATACGCGCACGGGAGGAGCGTTGTTTAATTCTGCCTGTTCGTTTTGCAGTATCTTGTTGAGTACCTCGCGGTCTCGTTCCGTCAGATATTGTGTGTTGAAATGTTGAAGGCGCTCAAACTGGAAGGTATCGCGTATTTTATCGGCAGGCTGGTTCATAAGAAGGGCCTGCGCGACGCGGCGCAATAATGTTTCTAAGGCAGTTGAGGCAGGAGCGGGCGTTAAAAAATCGCCGACGAGCTGTGCAAACACAGCCAAAAGCGCGTGTTCCTGCATGGGTTAAGGTGTTTAGGAAGAAGGTCTAAATGTCTTAATTTGTCAATTTGCTGAGGTGCCAATTCCACATTAAAACATTTTTTGAAAAAAACGCTCACACAAAATACTTGTACAGTGGGCTAACGGCAGTAAAGGGGAAAATATTGTTTTGATAATATATATAACGAAAGCGGGAACAGTGAAGTGTTCCCCATTGTCTAAACAGCGTAAGTAAAAAAATCGTAAATCGCTAATTGCACCTAAAGCGCTTCCCCCAGGCAGCTTTTACATTCCTTTTACAATCTTTTACCCTTTAAAACCGACCCGTGCCGAAGGGTACCTTACCTTTGCGGGGTCTTTTTATCATTTCCACACTTCTGCAATTGCATGAAAACATTACAAACAGCCCTGCTGCTGCTTTTGGGCGGCCCCCTCTTTTGTCAAAACAACTATTCCCCCGAAACACTTGAAAAAATCAGATCGGTAGAAAACAACATCACCGGAGGCATTGTGGTCAACAATGCCCGGCCAAACACCATTGCCGAACAAATGGCCAAATACAAAGTGAATGGCATGAGCATTGCGGTCATCCACGATTATAAAATCGCGTGGGCAAAGGGTTATGGCTGGGCCGACGTGGCGGAAAAGCGGCCCATGACCACCGAGACGCTTTTTGAACCGGGTTCCATCAGCAAAACACTGAACGCGGTGGGCATTCTGAAATTGGCACAGGAGAAAAAAGTTGATCTCTATACCGATGTCAATACTTACCTGACATCGTGGAAATTCCCCTACGATTCGCTTTCCAAAGGCAAAAAAATAACCCTCGCCCAATTGCTTACCCATCAGGCAGGTCTGACCGTGCATGGTTTTCCGGGGCACGACCTCAATGGGCCGATACCGACCGTGTATGAGGTATTGGACGGAAAAAAGCCCTCCTTTACACCGGCTGTACGCAGTGAATTTGAGCCGAATCTGAAGTTTCAGTATTCCGGCGGCGGCACCACCATTTCGCAGGTACTCCTCTCGGATGTCACCAAAAAACCTTACGATGTCTGGATGTACAAAAACGTGTTGAAACCGATCGGCATGGTCAACAGTACCTATGCGCAACCACCGGCAAAAAACAAACGGTCTTTGTGCGCATCCGCCTACAACGGCGACGGCACGCCGATCGAACGGAAATTCCATGTGTATCCCGAACAGGCCGCAGCGGGGCTGTGGATGACCCCCACTGACCTGTGCCGCTACATCATTGACATGCAATTGGCCTGGAAAGGCAAAAAATCAAAGGTGCTGACCCCTGAAATGGTAAAGCTGCACCTGACCCCTTACAACAACGGCCCGACCGCTATGGGGACTTTCATCGAAGACCGCGATGGCGCGGTTTATTTTCAGCACGGGGCCGGCAACGACGGGTTTTGCGGGCAGTTCTATGGCAGTCTGGAAGACGGATACGGCGTAGCCATTTTCCTGAATACCGACAATGGCAGACTGCTCGGCGAGGTAATCAACAGCGTGGCGAAGACCTATAACTGGAAAAATTTCTACCGCGAACCAAGACAGGTTCAGTGCATTGCCATGTCGGACGAAATCCTGAAAACCTACGAAGGCATTTATCTGTTCGACGACACCTGGGCAGCCATTGGCCAAAAAGACAGCGAGTTCCATTTTTTTACCAGCGGGACACACGCCAAAATGTACTTTACCACACCGACCCAGTTTGTGAATGAGGAGTTCCAGGCCGTGAAAACGATGATAAAAGATGACAGGGGGAACGTCACAGGCTACACCCGTACGGTAAATGACAGGGAATACCCGTCTGCCAGAAAAGTCGCCCGCCTCGATACGGCGCACCTTGCCAACCCCGTTTTGATGGGTATCGGCTGGTACTACTTCGGCAACAAACAATACGCGGCCTCGCTGGCCACCTTCAAACGGGCCATACAATTGTATCCCGATGACCTCAACATGCACATGAATGCGGCCCACCTGTATTTGTTCAACGGCGATTATGCCACTGCCCTTGCCATCCACAAAGCACACCGCAACGATATGATCCGGCCCGGTTATAGCTGGGTGGATTCCCTGAAAGACGACTATAATTTCTTTAAAAACAACAAAAACGATTTGCAACTACTGGATCGGCTTTTTGAGGAGTTGAAGATTGAGAGATGATGGGGGGAGTATCGTTTGGGGATTTTCAACTACCTGTTACAACTCACCGATACTCATCTTCTTCTACATCACTATAAAACTTGCTTGCTTCCTCTAACAGCTCAGTGATTTCCGCATCAGTCGGTTCAAAATCCTTCAATCGTCCATTCGTCGTAAATTCAAGCATCAGGTAGTCGCCATAGTGTTCTCCCGGAAAAAAATCGGGTACATAACCCTGGTAGCAAAGCATCCGTCCGTCCAAAGTTTCAAAAAGCAAAGTGAGTTCGTCGCGCACTTTGTCTTGGATTCTCCGTGGTTTTTGGGCATCCCAGCCTACTACTTTTTGGTTGTTCAAATCAATGGTCAGGCATTTATTGGTCTGGAAAAAGAGTACATGCATTTTGGTGAATTTCCGTTCATCGGTTTCCTCATTTGATGCCACGGCATCTGCTTGTTGAGGATTTTGATTCACCAAGCGCCGCACCAACCTCTCCACCAGTTCCAGAGCCTCCAAGTCATCTATACGTTCGAGATGGCTTTGGATAGATTTTTTTAAATAAGTACTTCGCATATTTTGTTTCAAAAGTGAAATAATCGGCGCAAATATATATCTTTCTTAAAACAAAAAATGTTTTGTTGTCTTTTGCGCATTTTTGTGTCGTCGCTGCGTGGCATGAAAACATTCATTTGAGTGCGTGACAAAAATGGGGAGCACTACAATACGAATATGGAATTATAAATGCAATCTTGTATAGGGCTTCCAGGCAAAAAGGTAGCCAACGCACTTACGCTCAAATCATGTTTTTCAATAATGGGAACTAAAAAATTGCATAATTCCTTCGCCTTGTGTGACGAAGTATCATGGTGCGATATATATATATTGAAATTTCTTTTCAATTCCAAAAATTTTCGGGCAAAGTTAAACAAAAATCAAAAAACAACAAAATGTTTTTAGTTTTTGAAATAAAAAACAACAAAATGTTTTCATGGACACTCCCCCCCTCCATAACATTTCCCTCATTTATCCGTTTTACCAGACAGTAGAAAACTTCGCTTTTCACGTGTTTCGTTCTCCTTCCGTATTCGCCCCTTTTCGCGGCCTCACCGCAGCCGAAAGCACCCGCCACGGCGGAGTCAGCGCTGCCCCCTATCATGCCCTGAATTTGGGCAAAAGCACCGGAGATGACCCCGAATGCGTTGCCCAAAACCGCCGCCTCTTTTGTGCCGCCCTCGGCTTTCAGCCCGACCAAATGGCCTGGTCGAAGCAGGTACACGGCGACCAGGTGCGCATTGTCACCGCGCCGGGTGGCGCAGAGGGCTACGATGCCCTCATCACCAACCGCTCCGATATTCTGCTTTGTGTGTCTGTGGCCGATTGTACCCCCGTGCTCATATTCGACCGGGCCACCGGCGCTATGGCCGCCATACACGCCGGCTGGAGGGGAACCGCAGCCCGCATCGTCCACAAAACCCTCTTGCGCATGGCCGCCGAATACGGCACACGCGGGCAGGACTGTTACGCCTACACCGGCACCTGCATCGAGCAGGCCCGGTTTGAGACCGGTGAAGAAGTGGCGCGCCAGTTCGCCCCCCATTTATGGTACTTCGATCCCGGCCGCAACAAGTATTTCATAGACCTCAAAGGAGCCAACCACGCCCAGTTGCTCGAATTTGGTATTCCGCCCGAACAAACCCAACAATCCCCCTGGTGTACCATGCGCGACAACGCCGACTATTTTTCGCACCGCGCAGAAAAAGGAACCACCGGCCGGATGCTGGCCGTGATCGGTAAAAAGGCAATAAATTGAACTTTACTTCCTCTATTCTACTTCCCTTGAAAGGCAGCGGGCTGCCTCTGGCGCATTCATCGTGCGTCAGGGATAAGCTGTTGAAGGGGTCAGAAGCCCTTTGAGGGAAAGTTTAGACATTATGATTCAATGATTTACATTTAAGAAATCTTCTACCTTTTTGATATCTGCCTCCTGTTGTGCGCTGAGTACTTTTCCGTTGATGCCGGGGTAAGTATTGGCTTCGCGCAGGAGGCGGAAATCGTCTGCGAAGGCTTCGCCAAAAGTGGCAAAACGGGTGTCTATGAAGGGCAGAGGTGCTAAGCGGGCATAAATGGGGAGTGCAGCAGCCTTTTGACCGAGGAGAAGCAGGGCGTGGGCGCGGTTCATTTGCAGCAGCGCGTCGGATACCGGATAGGGAATTTTTTTGCACAGCGCAATACCTGCGTCTATATTCTTCAGCGCATTGGCCGCGTCGCCACTCAGCAATTGATACCAACCCGCATTGACATAGCGATCCGTCAGATACTGCACCGTAATCGTGTCATTGGGGTGCAATTCGTCATACCGCTTCATCAGGTGGCAGATCATCTGTGACAGGGTGGCTTTTTGTAGCATCAGGGAATCGGGCAGGTTATCGGCTTCTTCGGCGTAGAAAAGCGTCAACGACTCCAAATCGCTCAACTCCCGGGTGAACAGCAGATCGCGTGCGGCGGGTGGTTTGTTGTACAACATCACCTGTGCATAGTACAGGAGTTTTCGGCTCCACAACGTATGCTCCCCCTTGAGGGCGCGGGCGCGTTCAGCGCTTATTTTCACTGCTTTCCAGTTTTTTTGAGACAAAAAGTAATAGGCGTAAGTTTCCAGTTCCCACAGGGTTTTAGCAGATTGCAGCAGGGGTTGCCAGGCTTCCTTTTGGGCTGCGTTCTGGTGGGCGCGGCTCATTTCCAGATACATTTCCGCCCGGTCGGTTTCAATATCTGTTTTGACCGACTGCCATTCCTCTTCTTCTTCGGAGAACGCGAAATTGGGCCGGCCGGCGGCGGGCCGTAAGTTTTTCAAACGGGCATCGGCTTTGGCAAGCGCAATGGCATACAGCGTGTCGGCGGTTCTGAAAGAGCCAATATCTGCAAATTGGCGGGCTGCTTTCAAAATCAGGGGAATTTGTTCCGTTTGCCTGTAAAAGGACATTTGTTGTATCAGAATGCCGGAAGCAGCCAATTCCTCGGGCGAAGCCAGGGCCACACAATCATCTATGTAGCTGTCGGGGGTTCTCCAAACGTCTATGGTGGCCGAACCAGTGGCAAAAGACCGCCCGTCGGCTGCTGCTGCCACACAAATGGCTGACACATTGGTGCGCACTTTGTACATCTTTTTGCCGGATCGGGTCCACACCAAAGCCGAGCCGTCCCAACTGACACTGAATAAAAAGCGCTCGTCGGGCGAGAAGGCCAGTCCCGATACGCGATTGGTGTGGGCATCTTCCAGATCGAAAGAACGGCGCGGATTGCGCAGGTCCCACAGGCGCATGTCGTGGTTGTTGGCCGTCAGCAGGTAGTGGCCACTGGCCGATATGGCTGCCACATGAATGGCGGATGCTTTCAGGGCCAGCGCTTGTTTTTCGGTGTAATATTTATTGTAGAAGCGAATGTGGCCCCTACTATCGGCCACCACCAATTCCTCTCCCAGAAAAGCCGCGCCGCGCAAGGGGTACCCGCCTCCCGCTTTGAAGGCAAAAACAGAATCTAAGCGTTCGTTGAAAATGCGTACAGTGCCATCTTCGCAGGCGGCTACCAACTGCCTGCCGTTTTTGGCGGCGGATACGGCATGCACAGCCGCTCCGGAAGTGCGCACAATTTTGCGCGGCAGGGAATCGCCCACTTCCCATAAACACAAAATGCCCCGCGATGAACCTGTGACAAATTGCCGATTGGAGGTGAAAACAAGGCACAGAACGGAGTCTTTCAAAGGCGTTTGCACCAATTGTTCTGCTTTTGTTTCCATATTTACTATTTTTATATGTCCGTCGCTATTACCGGCTGCTATCCTTTTACTGTCCGGGCTGAATTGTATGGCGGTGATGTACCCGGCTCCTCCGGACTTAAAATTGGACAGTTGTCGGCCTTCAATGCGCCATATTTTCAGGTGTTCCGAATAGTCCACCGTGGCTAAGTAGCCGCCGTCCAAAGAAAAGGCAATGTCCGTGATGCCATCGGTGTGGCCTTTTAAAACAGCGGTTTCCACCATAACCCCTTCTTTCAGCGTCCAGAGGCGCACCGTTTTGTCGCTGCTGCCCGTGGCAATCATGTCTTTTTCATAGTTTACATCAGACGAGGTGACATTGTTGGTATGGCCGTTCATGGCATAATACAGCGGATCGTTCCACTTACACAGGGATGCTTCAAATCCGGTGCCGCCCATGAGCAACACATCAGGCCATTCGGTAAAGGCCGCGCTGCGTACATATTTTTCGGACAGGTTGCTGTTTTTGCACACAGCGGGTGCGCCCTGATTGTGCAAATCATAAAAGTGTAAGGGCTGATCGGTAGCAGCGGCTGCAATAATGCCTTTATTGTCCACCGACATAATGGCCGGCCAGCCTTCAAAAGGAATGGTCCGAAGGGCAACGGTGTCCGCACTGAAGTCGTAGCAATACAGTTGGCGATGCAGCCCCAACGCAATGTATTGCAGGTTGGGAGAGGCAGCGAACTTAAAAATGCGGTCGGGTGCCCCCAGTTGCACCGCATCTGTGTGTGCTTCCACATCGTGTATCACTAAGGTATCGTCCTGTTCGCCACGGGTAAAGAACAGAAACGTACCCTGCCTGTTGAATTGGGCAATCATTTGCTGGTGGGCGAGAGGCTTAGTGAATACCTGTGTTTGTATAGGTCGGCCATCTTTTGCATACCGGTGCAGTGTTCCAGCAGCATCCGCAATCAGCAGTTCCCCGGCGGCATTCCATCCAATGGTCAGCACCGGCTGTTCCATTTGCAGGCTTTTGATATACGTCTCATTTTTGGGGTCGTTGGCTACACTATATACCACTTCGGCCAACTCGTGGTAATTGCCACCCGGCCCGCGCAGGTGGTGTACCATGTTCCAGGCCAGCGAAGGGTCCTCCTGGGCTGTACTCAGGGCTTGGCGCATATTGTAATTGCGCACCTTGATCGAATCGGAAATTGTCTGCTCGCGGACGGTGGCCAGGCGGGCATCTATTTCAGCGTTCTTAGATCGGACGGCTTTTCCTTCTGCTATGACGGCGTTTTGAGTACGCTTTTCATTCAGGGCGTTGATCCGGTTTTGCAAATGGTTGCGTGCCACTACCAATTCGCTTTTTCGATCGCAGATGTTGAGCAGGTTCAGCGCCTTTTGGGCTTCTACGGAGGCCCCTTCGGCAATCAACCGTTCTACTTCCCACAAAATGGGTGCACAGGTATGCGTTCGGCCGTGTTGTGCCAAAAGCAGGTTGTAAAAAAGAATGAATAGGCAGAACAGGAGGTAGCGCTGTTTCATAGTTATGGCTGCTTAAAATGTAGGTCGGTTTTCAGAAATTTAAAACGATACACGCACCGGTGAAATTGCAACTGCAAAAGTCATACCTGAATATCTGCCTGCATTCCATAAATCTTCCACTTTAACACGTCAAAAATGGTCAGTAACTATTTTTGGCACGATTTTTACTGCTATTCAGGTGCGGCTTCATGCTGCATTCACGTTTAATCTTTCAAGACATCTCTTATAAATAATCCAAACTAATTGTTATTCATGACACATTGGTTACGCCTTCTTTTAGTCAGCCTCTGCCTCATTTCATCCGTTCCGATTTTTTGTCAGCCCGTTTTTAAATTGCCTTTGCTGAATAATGTTCCGCCCGGAGGCATTGCTACACAGCGCATGAGCGTAAGCGACTTTAAAAACGTTCTGTCAGCGCAATTTGCGCTATGTTGGGATACAACGGTGCTGCGCTTTGAGAATATTTCCCATATCAACATGCCGAATTTGGTAGATACGGTTAATTTCAGTCTGAATCGTACCCGGAAAGGCATACTCAGCTTCGCCTGGACCTCTTTCAATATTATCGGGGGGACTACGCTGACTGACCATCAAAATGTTTTTCGCATCAATTTTACCGCTATCGGCCCCGTGAATTCCGGCAGCATCGTCAAATTCTGTACCAGACCGCCGACTTCCATGGAAATTGCGCAGATTGTAAACGGACAGACCGTTGCATGGGTGGACAGCACTAAAATTTTTAAAGACGGATTTGTTGCGGTGGGTTACACCGTTTCCGATAAAACGCCTGTTGTGGATCAGACAGGCGTGCGCGTGGCTCCCAACCCTTTTACAGACCGCACGCGCATTTCCTACACCTTACTGGCATCTGCTGAAGTCCTTTGGTATATTGCCGATCCGTCCGGACGCATTGTGTTAAAAGGCAACGAAAATTTACCTTCCGGCGAACATGGCATGGAAATTGCAAGAACGCAGTTGCACGGCGCAGGTACCTACTTTTTTGTAGTACAGGCAGGAAAGAACCGCACGGTTCAACCATTTTCTCTGTTCTGATCGGCTTGCGCTTTGCCAACCGAGATTGCTTTCCATCCCGAAGTACTCTAATTTTTTTTACTCTTTCATCCCTTTTCCGTGTTAAAGATGAGACCGATTACACATCTGTTCTTAACGGGTTTCCTGTTCTTTACATTTTCATGGCTGCATGCACAAAACGTCATGCTCGCCCTTTCTCCTTCCACCGCTACGGCTCCCATAGGAGGAACTTTTACAGTAGACATAAAGGCAACAAGTGGTTTTAAGAATATTACCACTTTTCAGTTTCCGGTTAAATTTGATAAAAATGTCCTGGAGCTGATCGCTGTAGAAAATTATGCTCCCATTGTCAGCCCTGCTTTTGGCGCAGCGAATCATACGCCTGTCAGCAGTAATATTGACAAGGCAACATTTTCCTGGAATACAGACGATTTTGCCCAGCCCAATGGCACTACCCTGCAAGATGGTGCTACCGTTGCCACCTTAAAATTTAAGGTAAAGGTCAGCGGCGTAGTGAAGGTGGAAATCATTAATGTGTCGCCGGGTATCGAATTTAGTACACTCAATGGCCAAACCCTCACGGTGAACGTGACAGGGGCCAGCACCACTGTGACCGGAGGTACGGGAGGCAGCGGCCCTCTGGAGGGGTTCAAGGTGGTGGCCAATACAGTGCACATAGGCAAAGATCAGATTGGCTGTATGCCTGTCACCATCAACGATTTCACCAACTTAATCAATCTTCAGTTTGGTATCGGTTGGGATCCTCTTATTCTGCAATACGAGTGTGTGCGCAACTTTAACCTGCCCGGTTTTAGTGCAGGTGATTTTGCACTGGTTGGAAACAGCGCCCTGACAGTGGCCTGGAGTGATCCGAATGGAGGCGTGACTGGCGTGACACGCGCCAATGGCACCAGCATTTTTGAAGTGTGTTTTAAAGGAATAGGCAATGCAGGAAGTCAGGCCATCGTGAGAATTGACAACTCCGGTTTGTCTGTTACGGGCGGCGTAGAAGCAACCAATTCCTCTTTTCAAAGTGTTATTACCCCTACGTTTGGCATCGCCGATACCCTCTTCGTCAATACTAACCCTATTGCTGCCAATGGCGTGACTTTCTCCGCCGATCAGGAAGAGTTTTCACAAAATACCACGGGCTGCGTGGATGTACGCGCCAAAGGTTTTACGGGCCTCACTTCTGTGGAACTGCCCCTGGTGTATGATACCACCGTATTGCGCCTCCAATCGGTACGTGCGGGATCGAGCCTGTTGAACCTTTCCACCAACCCTTTAACCAACAATCCGAATTTCAGCACCTTTGCAGCAGGTCAGCCCACAGGCATCCTGCGCTTTGTGTGGGGCAGCACCACCGGTGTTACCCTGCCTTCTGACACCACCACGATTTTCCGCGCCTGCTTTTTAGCCAAAGGCGCTATCAATACCGTAACCCCCATTACCCTGGGCAGCAGTAGCAGCTGTGCCCCGACGGGCGTGACGCGCTTCAATGCCGGTTCGCGTCCGGTTGCAGTGGTAAGTGGCAATGTAACCATTAAGGGGGCTACCATCAGCCTTTCGGCACCGCCTGTTGTCACCAATGTAAAATGTGCCAACGGCAGCGACGGTTCCATTTCGATCAGCGCCGCAGGCTGTACAGGCAACTATACTTATGTGTGGAGCAATGGACAAACCACCGGCGTAGCGGCCAACTTAGCCGCCGGTACTTACACAGTAACCATCACCTGCTCGGCAGGCGGCACCCTGACTGCCACCGCCACCGTGACACAACCCGCTGCCATTGCCGTTCCTCCGGCCACCGTGGTGAATGCCAACTGCACAGGTAGTGCAGGCGGCAGCATTACAGTTGCCCCTACCGGCGGTACGCCCAATTACAGATATACATGGTTGGGAGGAACTTTCAGTGTTCCCGCTAATACCAATTCCCCGATGGTCACCAACCTGCGGGCGGCTACGTACTCGCTGACCGTCACCGATGCAGCACAATGCACAGCCACCACGACCATTGTGGTGGGTACTACTGCCAATACCCTGACCCTGCCCGCGCAGATTGATAAAACCAATGCCAACTGTGCAGGCAGCGGCGGTTCCATCACGCTGGCTCCTTCCGGAGGCACTCAGCCATATACTTACAAATGGGCCAATGCAAATGGTGCAGTAGCCGGAGCAGTGAACATTAAATTAGAAAATATTCCCGTCGGGACTTATACCGCTACCGTGACGGATGCCAATGCCTGCACCATAGTGACTACGCCCATCGCGATAACGGCTACGCCCAGCCCGGTGACCATCCCTGCGCCAACGGTGGTCAATACCACCTGCACGGCAGCAACGGGTTCCATCACCGTCAATCCTGCAAATGGAGCAGGGCCTTACAGCTACGAATGGAAAAAAGGCGGCGTTGTAGTGCCCAATGCGCTGAGTGCGACCCTTTCCAATCAGCCGGTTGGTGTCTATGAAGTGAAAGCAACGGATTCAAATGGTTGTACAGCCACAGCGACGGCCACAATCAGCGCCACGCAATCCACTGTAACCGCTACATCGGCTACGACCCCGTCGCCTTGTTTTGAAACCGGTACCGGCACCCTGACCCTTACGCCTTCGGGCGGGAAATCGCCTTACACCGCCACATGGACAGGACCAAACAGCTATACAGCCACCGGCTTAGCCATTACCGGCCTGAAAGCAGGCGACTATCGCGCAGTGGTAACGGATGCAGACGGTTGTGCCTACAATACACCGATTCTTAAAGTGGCTGGCCCCATCGAAGCCCTTGCCATTACACCAGCTGTTACCAATGCAACTTGCCCGAATGGCAAGAACGGGACAGTGACCCTTGCCCCCAAAGGCGGCACAGGTCCTTATAGCTATAATTGGACCGGCCCCAATGGTTTTGTCAGTACCGATCGGGATATCAGCGGGCTGGCTGCGGGTACTTACACTGTGACCATCCGCGATAACAACCAGTGTACGTTTACTGCTCCGGTCGTGGTCAGCGTCCCGGCGAATTTCCAGCTGAACGCTACCCAGACTGCTTCCTCGTGTGGCAACAATGGAGCGATTCAGTTGAATCCTACAGGCGGTACTTCGCCCTATTCCATTACCTGGACCCTGCCCAATGGAACGACCTCTACGGGTACTTCTATCAGCAATCTGGCTCCGGGTACTTATAACCTTACTTTGACCGACGCAGCAGGCTGTACCCTTAGTCTGGTGGATCCCATCATACTCCAGGGTACCAGTAACCCCAGGGTTTTAGCGGCCACTCCTCAAAATGTGAAGTGCGCCAGTGAAGCTACAGGTGGCGTATTGCTGAACTTAACCGGCGGTGGTGCCGCAGTTGTTTCTTACAGGTGGGCCAATATTGGCAATACCACGCAAACAGTTAGTACTGATAAGGACTTGGCCAACGTTGCTGCGGGTATTTATGTAGTGACTGTCACTGATGCTAATGGATGCAAAGCCACTCTGGCCACTCCGGTGGTCGTAAACGGCCCACAATCGCCTCTTGCAGTCAATGCAGGCCCGGTAACGGGCGCTTCCTGCCCGGAAGCGGCTCAGGGTTCCATGTCTTTGATTATCAATGGCGGCTGGGGCGGTTCCTTCAAAGTGGAATGGTCGGGCGGCCTGCCTCCTGTGACCAATCCCACCAACATCAAGCCCGGCACTTACACACCTACCGTAACGGATGCAGGGGGATGCGTGGTAGTGGCCCAGCCCATTGTAGTACCCGGTCCGCCGCCGCTTACCCTGAGCAGTATTAAAGTGGACAGCGTGGATTGTTCGGGCAGAGCTTCAGGACGAATCATTATCGAAGTAGCAGGCGGCAATGGCGGTGTATATCGGGCAGTATGGAGCGGTGCCCTTTCCGGCTTAGAAATCAGAGAGTTGGCCGGCAACAGCAGCTACACGCCCACCGTTTCCGATAAAGACGGATGTACCAAGGTGTTCGACCCCATTTTTGTGGGCGAACCGGCTCCGATTCGCATTACCGATACCATTGTTGTTCAACAAACAGGGACACAGGCCAACGGCAAAATTGATATTACCGTGGCTGGCGGCGTTAAGCCCTATTCTTTCGAGTGGCAAAAAGACGGAACCAACTACGCTACCACCGAAGACCTGAACAACCTGACGGCAGCTACCTATAAAGTCTTCATCAAGGACGCTAAAAATTGCAGTATTTCGCACGAAATTGTAGTCCCCATAGACAATCCTCTGGCAGGAGCCACGGTGGACAGTGTGAAAAATTCCTGTGTGGACGATGGCTGTATCCGTATTAAAATCCCCAACAAAGCGGTTGGCCCCTTTGTGGTGCGCTGGTCTTCTACCGGAAACATGACCACTACCGAGCGGCTTTTCTCTGTCTGTAGCCTTCCTAAGGGGGTCTATGAAATTACAATAACCGATGTGGCTTCCACGCGCAGCCTGACGTTGCCTGTTACAGAAATAAAACAATTGGATCGCGCCGATTTCGGTGTGGGGCGCACAGACCCAAATACAAACCTGAAAAACGGCAGTATCACCCTGTCCCCGAATATGAATGCCCCTATCCAATTTGTATGGAAAGACGGTACTACCGGCCCGGTGCGGTTTGGTTTGGATTCCGGCTGCTATGTGGTGATGGCGCGTCATCTGCTTTCCGGTTGCATGGCCACTCAATCTATTTGCCTGAAGCGACAGTATCCCCCTTTGACGGTGGTTGGTACGCCTGTCAATGAGCGGTGTGGAGGAGATGCCAATGGTTCTGTTTCGCTTTCGGTCAGCGGCGGAAACGCAGAAATCGGATATACTTACGTCTGGACCGGCCCCAATGGATTTAAGGCCAATACCGCTTTTATTGACAAATTGGTACCCGGCATTTACAATGTGACCATCACCGACGGCAGTGGCACTACGGCTACTTATAATACGACCATTGTCAGTCTGTCGAGAAACGGTATTACGAATGTGAATGAAACTTCCAATTACAATGGCTTCCAGGTGAGTGGTGCAGATGCCTGCGACGGAGTGGCAGAAGCAGTAGTATCGGGCGGAGTCGGCACCCTGACTTATTCGTGGAGCAATGGCGGTACAACTCAGACCAACTCTTCCCTGTGTGCAGGAGCATACGGCGTAACCGTCACGGACGCGCTGGGTTGCACCGCTGTTTGGAAGGATGCCCTCACGACACCCGACCGCCTGCTTGCACCGGCGCAGTTTACCCGCACCATTACCTGTGCAGGGCGCTGCGATGCCTCGGTGCGTGCTGTTGTGACGGGTGGTGTATCTCCTTACAGAGTAGCGTGGAGCGTGGATGCGGGCGTTACTGAAAATATACCAGGTTCCGGAGGCTTTACAGAGCGCTTCAACCTGTGTGCCGGTTCATACACTGTTACAGTGACCGACCGCAACAACACCGTACAGGTGTCCACCATTACGGTGGCTGCCAAAGACCCGATCACAGTGGATATCAACGACAACATCATACCGACCTCCTACCGCGACTGCGATGGCGAATTGCTGGCCGAAGCGAAGGGAACTACCGGAAATGTAACTTACACCTGGTCGTCCAATCGCGGCAATCGCGGTACAGAACGCCGCGCCGAAGGGTTGTGTCCCGGCGAAGTGGTTTCTTTCATCATCACCGACGGCAATGGTTGTACCACCACCGTTTTCGACACGGTACCCAATCCGTCCAACGGCTGTCTGGAAGTCCGGCCAGTCATCACTCCCGGCGAACAGGATGGCAAAAACGATGTGTTCATCATTGCCTGCATCGAAGAGTACCAAAACACGGTGGAGATTTACGACCGCTGGGGCCAGTTGGTGTTCCAGGCCGAAAATTACGACAATTCATCCATCGTTTGGGACGGCAACAGCCGGAGTGGCAATCCGCTTCCCGAAGGCGTTTACTACTATGTCATCAATTATGTAGATGGCGGTGGCGCACGCAATCAAATCAAAGGCTACGTCAACCTGATCCGATAATTCTTCTTCCATCGCATAATTTAATCATTCCCATATCGGGGCAGCCCTGACAGGAGTAATAAAAAGCGTGTGGACGGCCGGGAGCAATATTTGTCTGAAAAAACAAATGTTTCTCCCGGCACTCCGCCCGAATGACTTCTTTTTCCCTCTTCAGTGGTGCTGCCTGCAAACACGATTACAATGACAAAGACATTTTTTACCATTTTCTTTTCCTGTGCCATTGTAGTGGCCGCCTTCGCGCAAGAGCAAGCCATTTCTTCGCAATATCAGTTGTTTCCTGTACTCATCAATCCCGGCCTGACCGGAGCAGACGGCAAACACGAACTCATTGTGAATGCCCGCAGTTCCTGGGCGGGATTTACCGGCGCACCTACCACTTTCAATGCCATGTATCATGGCCCTCTGGCCGATAAATTGTCTATCGGGGGCGGCATTTTTGCCGACAACCAGGGCGACATGAACACCCTGCGCCTGCAAGGCAACTACGCGTTCCGCTTCCGCCTGCAAAAAGCGCTGATTGGCATCGGCCTTTCTACCGAGTTTCTGCGCACCCAGGCCCGCACCGATCTTCTGACCAACGAGTTGGTGGATGGAGGCGATCCGGTGGTTGAAGCAGCCACCAATGGCCGTCAGATTTTCGACGCTACGGTGGGACTACACTTACTTTACGACAACCGCTTTTTCATTGGCATGGCCCTGCCCAACGCAGTACGTGCCCGTTTGGACGAGGTGATCGCCGGAGAGGAAGAAGAACGCAGTTCCCTGTTCGATCACTATATGTTCCAGTTGGGCTATATCATCAATGTACCCGATCAGAGCGTCAAAATTGTGCCTTCCATTACCCTGCGCAATATCCGCAACACGCCTTATCAGATTGATTTGAATGTACAGGGCCGCTTCTTAGAGGATAAACTGATTGCGGGCCTGACCTACCGGCCCAATAATCGCGGTGCCATGACCTTCCAGATTGGTACCCGCATGAAACAGCAACTGCTCCTCATGTACTCCTTAGATGTGTCTTTTGCCCGTTTCCAGCAGTTCAGTGCCGGTTCGCACGAGTTGACAGTGGCCTACCAAATTCCGGGCCGCAAGCCGAAAAGCCCTGAAACGGCTGCCGGACAGTAAATCAAGGTGGTGATTTGTTGGTTTTATAATGTGCTTATTTTCAGGTATTTATATTGAAAATAATGCGAATTAATTTCGAGCGGGCAGCAATGCTCCCTTTGGGAGATTATATGATAAGATTCTAAAAAGTGCCATAGTATCTGATCGTTGTTTCATTTTAAATATTTATAAATTATTTAAATATTTAAAGCGAAAAAGCAGATAATGTGATACCGCGTATTCTTCCGCCTTTTCCTTCTTTTTGCAAATAACAATGCTGCCGCCCTGCGACAGTCGGGGCAGCGCTTTGTGAAGATAGATGTCTTTAACAATTGGTTTTGGGATGGCCTCTCTCCGAAAGTCGGAGGGGGGCTTTTTCAACGGGTTGAAATCGTTCGTACAACATGCAACATTAAAAAAACGACTGTCCGATCGCCGTATTGGGCCATCCCAAATTGCTACGGGAAAACTCCCATTACCCGCATATTTTGCCTACCTTTGCGGCGAAATGTTGGTTTGTAAATGATCTGCTTTGTTTCTTTCAATCATAAAATATTTCAAAAAGGGACTCAGGTGAACACTTCTTACCTGAAAGACTTATAATTTACACGTCATAGACCGCCATTATACGGACAAGTTCGAAGTCTAAGAACATCCTGCCATGCAAGGAACCGACCTTCAAATAGCTGCTCAGTGGCTGCGTGCCGGAGCATGTGTGGGCATCCCCACAGAAACCGTCTATGGTCTTGCCGCCAATGCCCTGAACCCGGAAGCAGTGGTCAATATTTTCCGCATCAAGAACCGACCCGCTTTCGATCCCCTGATTGTACATATTCCCGATGCAGCAGCAGCAGAGCAATATGTGACCCACATTCCGGCACCGGCGCACGCGCTGATGGAGGCATTCTGGCCTGGCCCGCTGACCCTTCTGTTGCCCCGTAGGGATTGTATTCCCGACTTAGTGACTTCCGGCCTGCCCCATGTGGGATTGCGGGTACCCGCCCATCCGCTGACCCAGGCGCTGCTTCATGCCCTTCCTTTTCCCTTAGCGGCACCCAGTGCCAACCCTTTTGGTTACATCAGCCCCACGACCGCCCGACACGTGGCCGACCAATTGGGCAATCAGGTGCCCTATATTCTGGATGGCGGCCCCTGTACCATTGGCGTGGAAAGTACCATTGTGGGATTTGACGATCAGGAGGCTCCGGTAGTGTATCGGCTGGGCGGCCTGTCCGTGGAAGTGCTGGAGGCGGTGTGCGGGCCGGTGCGCCTGCAACTCAACCAAAGCAGCAACCCCGCTGCGCCCGGTATGCTGGCAGCCCATTATGCCCCGCGCAAACCCCTTTTGCTCGGCGCTGTCCCGGAGATGTTGGAGGGCTTGGAGGCACAAAAAACGGCCATTCTGGCCTTCGGCGACACAAGCGGGTTGCCGAAGGTTCGGCGGGTGGAAAACCTGTCGCCCGGCGGCGATTTGTCCGAAGCCGCGCAGCGCCTTTTTGCCCTGTTGCGTACTTTGGATGCCGACCCCGACATCACTGCCATTGTGGCTGTACCGCTGCCGGAAGTACAACTGGGCCGCGCCATCAACGACCGCCTGCGCCGCGCTGCGGCTCCCGTGCTGCTGTCGCGCAAAGAGCAGGTATGGCGGGCATTGGAGCAGGTAGCCGACCCTGAAATTCCCGTGCTGTCCGTCCTCGATCTCGGCATTGTGCGCGAAGTTTCTTTTGATGCGGAGGGAAATTTGGAAGTGGCCATTACGCCCACTTATTCGGGATGTCCCGCCATGAAGGTGATTGAGTGGGAGATTTTAGCCACTGTCCGCAGTCTGGGTTATCCCCATGCGCAGGTACGCACAGTGTTGCAACCTGCCTGGACCACCGACTGGATGACCCCACAGGGCAAGCGCAAACTACAGGAGTACGGCATTGCTCCGCCCGGCGAGCGCGGCCGCCTGAACCGCCTTCTGTTTGAGTCCGCCGCTGCCCCTGCCTGTCCCCTTTGCGGCAGCACCGACACAAATCGGATCAGCGAGTTTGGCTCTACCGCCTGCAAGGAACTCTGGCGCTGTACCGCCTGCTTAGAGCCTTTCGATTATTTCCGTTGCCATTAAACGAGGATGCCATGGCGATATTTAAAGGCACATCGCGCTGTTTTTGTCGTTTATCAGGCTGTCGCACCACAAAAAAAACAGGGAGGGTGCAAAAAAATTTGCAGAAAATCTACCTTTGCGCCTTTGATGTCCATGACCTTCCTGCATACAGGATGCACACCACCCGTTTTCCGCTTTGCGGCACCACCACAAGATGAACAAACCAGATTATTTTCAGGCCGCACTCGACCTGCACAGTAAGTACAAAGGCAAAATTTCGGTACAACCCAAAATGCCTGTCAGAACCAAAGACGATCTCTCCACCGTGTATTCGCCCGGCGTGGCGCGTCCCTGTGAAGTGATTGCCGAAAACCCCGAAGCTGCCTATGAATACACCATCAAGGGCAACACCGTGGCAGTAGTGTCCGATGGTTCTGCGGTATTGGGCTTGGGCAATATCGGCGCACTGGCGGCCATTCCCGTGATGGAAGGCAAGGCCATGCTGTTCAAAAAATTTGCCGGTATTGATGCTTTCCCTATTTGCCTGAATACCCAGAACACGGACGAAATTGTACAGACCATCCGCCACATTGCGCCCATTTTTGGGGGCATTAACTTAGAGGACATTGCCGCTCCGCGCAGTTTTGAAGTGGAAGAACGTCTGCAGGATTTGGGCATCCCGGTATTTCACGACGACCAGCACGGCACCGCCATTGTGGTACTGGCAGCACTTATCAATGCCGCCAAAGTGGTCGGGAAAGACATCAATGAGCTGCGGGTGGTGATCAACGGGGCCGGGGCGGCGGGCATTGCCATTGCCAAACTGCTCAAAGGTTTTGGCATCGTGCGTCCGAACATTGTGGTCAGGGAAGTGATCCTGTGCGACTCGAAGGGTATCCTGAGCCATGCACGCCCCGATTTGAACGACAGCAAGCGGCAGGCACTCAGCTACTCCAACGCACACAACCTCTCTGGCTCGGTGCGCGATGCCTTGCGCGATGCCGATATATTTATCGGGGTAAGCGTGGCCAACCTGCTGACTGCCGACGATATACGCACCATGGCCAAAGATGCCATTGTATTTGCATTGGCCAATCCCGTGCCGGAAATCATGCCCGAAGAAGCCCTGCGCGGCGGAGCGGCCATTGTGGGGACGGGTCGCAGCGATTACCCCAACCAGGTAAACAACGTCCTGGGCTTTCCCGGTGTGTTTCGCGGTGCATTGGATGCCCGCGCCAAACGCATCACCTCCGACATGAAATTGGCCGCTGCCCATGCCATTGCTTCGTGTATTCCCCATCCGACCAAAGAAGCCATTATTCCCGCTTCTTTAGATAAAAAGGTGGCCCAAAGGGTAGCCAAAGCCGTGTATAAAGCAGCTAAAGAAGCCCTTCTCTAAACCATCAGTTTTTAAGTGCCTGATCGAAGTTGATTCGTACAGCAATTTCTTATTTGGCACCTCTATCATCCTGTAACGCCCTGATTTATCGGGGGGGGCAAGCACCTTCTCCCTTCAAAAACATCTATCATCCTGACAAACATCACATCTATTCATTCAAATAAAAAATTGCTGTGATTCGTATTGTTTTCAATGTAACTATCTGAAAATTAACAAATTAACAAATTAATAAATTAACAAATTAAATATGATTTTGATTCGTTCCGGCACCCTTTTCGATCTCCCTGCTGTCCATGCCCTGATGTACGAGCTGGCCGTGTACGAAAAATCGCCGGAGGCTGTGCAGACCACTGTGGAAGAGTACGCAGCCGATTTTGAACAGGGGCTGTTTGAAACCCTCGTGGCCGAAAAAGACGGCTTGGTGGTGGGCATGATGCTCTATTATATGGCTTACTCTTCGTGGAAGGGCAAGATGTTATACTTAGACGATTTTGTGGTGGCCGAAGCGCACCGCCGCGACGGGGCAGGGCAGTTGTTGTTCAATGCCTTTTTGGAGCAGGGCCGCCTGCGCGGCTGTCGTTTAGTGAAGTGGCAGGTGTTGGACTGGAATACGCCCGCCGTAGATTTTTACCTGAAAAACGCCGCTGTCATTGAACGCGACTGGTGGAACGGGAAGATTATTTTTAATGGTTAACAGGCCATTATCTGTGACTCCTAAATATCCGGGCGTTGCCCCTGAAAAGTAAAAAGCGCCGACCGCCCCGCAAGGCAGCCGACGCTGTACATACAATAGAACGGATAAAAATCGGGTGCGAAATTCCGATAAAATTTATACACAACCAAACTTTTTGTAAAAATGTCCGACACGCAAGTCAAAACAGTGCCACAAATGTATGATGTGGTTATCGTGGGTTCCGGTGCGGGAGGCGGCATGGCTGCCTACGTATTGGCCAAAGCCGGGGCCAAAGTATGCCTGTTGGAAGCAGGCGGTTATTACGATCCCGCCGACCCGAAATACATCACTCAAATGCGACCGCCGTGGGAAAGTCCACGCCGTGGAGCAGGTACAACACGGGCTTTTGGCGATTTTGACGCAGCGTGGGGCGGCTGGCAAATAGACGGTGAACCCTATTCGGTGGCCTCCGGCACAGAATTTCACTGGTTTCGGTCGCGGATGCTGGGGGGGCGCACCAACCACTGGGGCCGCATTTCGCTGCGCTTTGGCCCCGACGATTTTCGGCGTGGCACACTGACAGGCATTGGCGACGACTGGCCCATCGGCTATGACGACCTGAAACCCTGGTACGATGCTGTGGACCGACTTATCGGTATTTTTGGCAGTGTGGAAAACCTGCCCAACGAACCGGATGGCATTTTCCTGCCGCCGCCTGCCCCGCGCCTGCACGAATTGATGTTGCAAAAAGCGGGCAAAAACCTGAACATTCCGGTCATTCCTTCGCGGCTTTCCATTTTGACACAGCCCGTGAACGACGAGCGCGGGGTGTGCTTCTATTGCAATCAGTGCAATCGGGGCTGCTCCGCTTACGCCGATTTTTCTTCCGGTTCCTGTCTGGTCATTCCGGCCCTCAAAACCGACAACCTGACGCTGCGCAATCAGGCAATGGTGCGGGAGGTACTGACTGATGCCAAAACAGGTCTTTGCACGGGTGTGTCGTTTATTGACACCCAAACCCTTGAGGAGGTCAGTATAAAGGCCCGCATAGTGGTGCTGGGGGCTTCGGCCTGCGAATCGGCGCGTTTGCTGCTCAATTCTCGGTCGGCGCGTTTTCCGCAGGGGTTGGCCAATACCAGTGGGGTGGTTGGTAAATATTTGAACGATTCCACAGGGGCCAGTCGCAGTGGTTTTGTACCCGCCCTCATGGATCGCAAACGCTTCAACGAAGATGGGGTGGGGGGGATGCACGTCTATACCCCCTGGTGGTTAGACAACAAAAAATTGGACTTTCCGCGTGGCTATCACATCGAATACGGCGGAGGCATGAAAATGCCGGGCTATGGTTTTGGCTTTGGGGTGGAAAAACTCAACGGCCAATACACAAAAACCGGACAGCCATTGCCGGCAGGGGGCTACGGCGTGCGCCTGAAAGAAGATATGCGCCGCTATTTCGGGGCCTACATCGGCATGGCGGGTCGCGGCGAGCCGGTGCCTCTGGAAAGCAATTATTGCGCCATTGATCCGGAACGCGTGGACAAATACGGCATTCCTGTTTTGCGTTTTCATTACAAGTGGTCGGATTACGAAATCCAACAGGCCAGACACATGCAGGACACCTTCGAGGAGTTGATACATGAAATGGGTGGCGTGCCGCTGGGCAACAAGCCTGGCCCCGATACCAACTACGGTCTGGAAGCGCCTGGGAAAATCATCCACGAAGTCGGCACGGTGCGTATGGGCAAAGACCCCGACCGTTCGGCCCTCAATTCGTGGCAGCAGGCCCACGACGTAAAAAATCTGTTTGTGGTGGATGGGGCACCCTTCGTTTCGCAGGGCGATAAAAATGTGACTTGGACAATTTTAGCGGCTTCCATGCGCACGTCCAATTACATTTTGGAACAGGTGAAAGCCGGTAAATTGTAAAAACAGGAGAAAATGCAAAACAGTCGGTAGTTTTTTTGAAAAAAACACAAATTTCGCGCTACCTTCGCGCCCTCAAATTTAAAAATTTCACATTTCCACTATTGACTATGCAAGGTTCTGCAATCACCATCAATAAAAAAGGGAAGCTGAGTGTACCCAACGACCCCGTTATTCCGTTCATCGAAGGGGATGGCACCGGGGCAGATATTTGGGCGGCTTCTGTACGCGTCCTCGACGCAGCCGTAGAGAAAGCGTATGGCGGCAAAAAGAAAATTATCTGGAAAGAAGTACTTGCCGGCGAAAAAGCCTTCAATAAAACGGGCAACTGGCTGCCCGACGAAACCCTTCAGATCATAGACCAATATAAAGTGGCCATTAAAGGGCCGCTGACTACGCCGGTGGGCGGGGGCATTCGTTCGCTCAACGTGGCTTTGCGCCAGCAGCTGGATTTGTATGCCTGCGTGCGGCCGGTGCGCTGGTTCAAAGGCGTTCCCAGTCCGGTGAAAGAACCCGGTTTGGTGGACATGGTCATCTTCCGCGAAAACACTGAAGATATTTACGCCGGTATTGAGTATTTAGCGGGCAGCGAAGAAGTCAATAAAATACTTTCCTTTTTGCAGGGCGAAATGGGCGTGAAAAAAATCCGCTTCCCCAAAACGTCCTCCATCGGCATCAAGCCGGTGTCCACCGAAGGCACCGAGCGTTTGGTGCGCTCGGCTTTGGATTATGCGTTCAAGTACAAGCGCAAGTCGTTGACCATTGTACATAAGGGCAACATCATGAAGTTCACGGAAGGCAAGTTCAAAGACTGGGGCTATGCCGTGGCAGAGCGGGAGTATGGCGACAAGGTATTCACGTGGGCACAGTACGACAAAATAAAAGAGGCCAAGGGCGAAGAAGCCGCCAATAAGGCCCAATCCGAAGCCATAGCGGCGGGCAAACTCCTGATTAAGGACGTGATTGCCGACGCATTCCTCCAGCAAATCCTGTTGCGCCCCGCCGAATATGATGTGATTGCTACCCTGAACCTCAATGGCGACTATGTATCGGATGCGCTGGCAGCACAGGTCGGCGGCATCGGCATCGCGCCGGGGGCCAATATCAACTACCTGACCGGACACGCCATTTTTGAAGCCACACACGGCACGGCACCCAAATATGCCGGGAAAGACGTGGTCAATCCTTCCTCCGTGATTCTGTCCGGTGTGATGATGTTTGAATACATGGGCTGGGACAAAGCCGCCAAACTCATTGTCAAAGGTTTGGAAAAGAGCATCCGCAGCAAGCGCGTAACCTACGATTTTGAGCGCCTGATGAAAGGGGCCACCAAGCTGAAATGCTCGGAGTTCGGTTCCGAAATCATCAAAAATATGTAATTTTCCTTTCCTGTGGCACTTGCACTTCTCTGTTTTTTCGCTTTTCTCGCCGGATTTATTGACAGCATTGTGGGCGGTGGCGGATTGGTGCAAGTGTCCGCTTTTTTTATCCTCTATCCGTGTATATAAAGCACTGAATCGGAGGAATCTGTTTTTTGCTGTTTTTGTAAAAAAAAACGAAGACTCCGCCTCTATCGAAGGTCTCCTTTCCCGACAATTTTTAAAAAAAAGGCTTTTTCTGTCAGTACTGCCTCTGCGGTGACTGCTGCCGCAAATTCTGCCACAGCCGCCTTGTCGGTCAGGGAAAGGCGCATCAGTTTCTCGGTATATCGGATGATGTTCAGGTAATTGGTCCGGTGGTAGCCCAACACCCTTTTTCGGTGAATATAGTTGCGCAGGGCATCCAATTGAGATTGCAGCAGATCGAAGGCGGCAATCTCGTAACAGGTTTTGAGCAGCAGGGTTTTGGCCCCGAGGTTGAGCAGGGGATCGCGGTAGTTGGCCTTTTGCAGCAATTCCAACACTGCATTGTAGTCTTTTTGGGCATAAGCCAGGCGGGCTAAGTTGTAACTGTGGGCACTCTCGCGGTGGCTCTTTTCCACTTTGGGTTTGTATTGTTCGATGAACTGGCTCGCCCAGTCCAAGGCACCGCTTTGAATGGCAGCTGCGGCAATGTTGAGATAGGTAAATCGGGAAAGTACCCCGTTTTCGAGCAGGTAGTCTTTGATTAGTCCCTGTTTGTACATGTCGAGTACCTCGCCGTAATAGCGCGTGTCGCCTGCATTGAGCCGCCGCACGCAGTAATTGACCGCCAGCAGGAACAGCCCGTGTATTTCTTCTTCCGGGAAAGCGTCGGCCTGCTGAAAAAGGCATTCTTTGAACCGGGTAAAATGTTGCTCCTCTTCCGGGAAGCGCAGCATGTAGTAACAATACAAAAAAATGGCGATGGCCGGTTGTCGGGCAAAAGCCGGACTTTGGGCGCGGGCGATCACTTCATCCTGCCAGGCAGTGTCCAAACCGGCGGTATAGACCGACTGGTGGGCTGTCATCAGACAAATAATTTGTAACTTGCGCGCCAGATAGGCCGCGTCCGCAGTGGCAGACAGGGCGCTCAGGTGGGTCACATCGGTCGGTTTCAGCGGGTAATTGCGCTGGTGGGTTTCCCATTGCAGTTTGTATTGCTGCTCTAAATAGTGGCCATTGCGCAGCGGAGAGGTGGCAAGGCGTTTTTCAGTGGCGCGTCGCGTGCGTTCAAAAGCCTCGCCAGCGTTGCGCAGGCGGTAGGCTGCTGTCAGATGCAGCCCGCAGGCAATGGGATCGTTGGTCATTTGCCGCACGGTGAGGTACTGTTCCAGCAGGCGATGCAGGTAGCTCATCAGCAGCCGGAAAGCCTGCTCGTCGTAGGGGCGATCGGGGAAAACAGCAGCCCAGGCAGCGTTGGCCTGTGGTTGCGTTTGTGTGGTCAGCCAGTGGAACAACATCTGCACATCCTGCCGTTGATTGAAAAACGGGGACTGCAGAAAACGGGCGGCTTCGCGGATTTCGAAAGCAGAAAAAGTGGCAAACAGGGCGACAAGGCTGCTTTTTTCCATTTTTAGTACCTGTTTTGGGTTAAAAAAAGAAAGAATTGTTAAAAAAAACGAGATAACTATTCTATGTAATGTATTATAAAACATTATTAATCAACACTTTATTTTAAAATAAGATAAAAAGACCCTCTACAATCTATTTTTTTTGATTTTGGTACAACGGTACTCAGGGGTACATCTTTGCAGCATCAAATTTTTTCACCATCCAAAAAGGTTAATCCTATGACTCTTTTACCTGCTTATTTTCAGTCATGTTTGCGGAACAACCACGCCCGCCTGCGTTTCCTGTTTTGTATTGGCGGGCTGTTGCTGACTCTGAAAATGCAATCCCAAAACTGCCCGGGCGACAATGTGCCCCCCACGGCCGTTTGTCACCCCGACCTGACCGTGTCCCTGCAAAACAACTGGCTGGCTACTTTGGCCGCTTCGGCTGTGGACGGCGGCTCCTCAGACAACAACAGCATTGCTGCCTTAGAAATCAGCCGCTTCTCTGCACCCGGCTGCGGCGTTCCCAATGATTTTGCAGCGCAAGCTACGTTTTGTTGTGCCGATATTGGACAAAATGTAATAGTGGCTCTAAAAGTACGCGATTGCAACAACAACGAACAACAATGCTTATCCACCGTTCGGGTGACGCTGTCGCCCACCTGTCAGGCCCCGCCGGATGTCACGGTGAGCTGTGGCTGGTACAGCCCCGATTTGTCGGTCTATGGGGATGTCAATGGCGCTTCTGTCACCACCGATTATGCCCTGTTCGACACGGTCTGTAACAAGGGTACTATTGTGCGCAATTTTTCGGGCAATATTTGCCCGGGTACCATTTCTGCCTGTACCCAGCGCATCGTGGTAGAAGGCAACCAGGGTCTGTATGTGCGCTTCCCCCACGATCTTGTGTTGGATCGCTTTCCGGCAACTTACGAACTCTTCGGGCGGCCCGAAGTGTATCAGGGGTATTGCTCCAACGAGGTGTTGACCTATGAAGACACCCTTATACAGAATGTACCCGCAGGTTTTTGCGGACGCATAGACCGCACATGGACGTTTAAGAATCCCTGTTGGTTCAATCCTGCCTTGGCCCCGATTGTGGTACCCAATCCGAATCCCAGTGCCACGCCTGCCCATCCGGCCAATCTGCCCGGAGCACGGGTAGCAGCTCCGGGAGACACCACCACCGGATGGTTCTCTACCATTGCGCGCATCAATAACACGGACCCTGCACCCACCGACTTTTCGACCTTTTATGCTGCCGACGGAGTGGTGTATGTCTATACCCAGCAGATATGGATCACCGAAGCAGCCTGCCCTTTGACGAGCGGCCAGGCCTATTTCGACCAAAATGCCAATTGTCAGCGCGATGCCACTGAACCCGTTTTGCCCAACTGGCCCATCCAGATACGGAGTTTAGCAACCGGCAGAATTTACACCTGTACCACCAATGCCAGCGGTACTTATAGCTGTCCGGTGTCTACGCTGGACAGTCTGATAGAAGTGCAATCCGGCGCTGCTTTATTCAATGCCTGTACGCCTTCCACAATCTTTGTCAATCTCGCAGGCGAAGTACCTGTACAACTTAAGCAGGGCTGCAATTTGCTGACGGTGGATATGGCTACGTCTTTTTTGAGCATTTGCGCTGCCAACCAGTATCAGATAGTGGCCCGCAACCTCAGTGCTCAGGCGGTACCCAATACTTCGGTAGAAGTGACTTTGGACGCTTTGTTCGATGTGACGGCCACCTCCATACCGGGTACTGCATTGGGAGGCAACCGCTGGAGTTTTCCGCTGGGAACTTTGCAACCCGGAGAAAGCCTCCGGTTTGGAATTGATTTTACCATAGATTGCGCTGCCATTCCCGGCCAAAGCCATGTGAGCAGTGCGTATATCCTGCCACAAGACCCCAATTGTGTAGCCGCCGCCAATTGGTCGGGTGCGGACTTGCGGGCAGAAGCCCTTTGCAAAGGAGATTCTGTGGTGCTTCGGGTGCGCAATGTCGGCACCGGCGATATGACGCAGGATCAGGAGTTCGTAGTTGTAGAAGATGTGATTATGTTCCGTACCGGGACGTTCCACCTGAAAGCAGGGGAGATGCGCAGCTGGCAATATCTCGCCAAAGGCGGCACCTGGGCCATTCAGACCCGCCAGGAACGGACACACCCGTGGCAGGGTATGCTGGCTGCGGCTATAGAAGGCTGCGCCGGGCGCACCACAACAGGGTTGCTGTCGTCTTTCCCCCTCAATGCGCCCAACCCATTTGAAACCACAGATTGTCAGGAAAATCGCGACACAGTCGGATTCAATACCTTGGAAGCCTTTCCAAAAGGAATGACCGATAAGCATTATATCGAATCTGGAACAGACATTGAGTATCTGATCCGTTTTCAAAACACCGGCACCGATACTGCCTTCCAGGTAGTGGTGCGCACCGAACTGCCTGCTGCGTTGGATCCCCTTTCGGTCATCCCCGGCGTTTCCAGCCACCCCTATACCTTTGCCTTACAGGGTAATCTGTTGACTTTCCGTTTTGCCAACATAGCCTTGCCGGGCAATGGGGTCAACCAGCTCGGTGCGCAGGGATTTGTAAAATTCCGGGTGTCCCAACAGCCCAATCTGCCCGTTGGTGCCCGCATTGAGCAGACCGCAGACATTCACTTCGACACGCGCAATCCTGTTGCTACGCCGATTTTCACCCACCTGATCGGGCGGCCTCCGGTGTCGTCGGTGCGCCCCGATGCCGACGCTGCGATGGATGTGCTGGCCAGTCCCAACCCCTCGGAAGGCGATGTATGGCTGTCGTGGAAAATCCCCGTGCAGGGTAATTTGATACTCACCGATGCGTTGGGCCGCGCCGTTCGCCGGGAAGTGTTGAGTGGACAACAGCATCGCCTGCTGCGCCAGGGCCTGTTGCCGGGTTTATACTACTACCGCTTTGAAACCACAAACGGCAGGACGGCATACGGAAAAATCGTTCTTTATTGATGCCTTTGCCGGTTTTCGGGAAACACATGTTTTCAGGATACAGATTAACACCGGCAGAGTTAAACTTTTCCCCTGATTTTCCGTTGTTGGGGCATGGACTTTTACGCTCTTCGCCTGCTGACTAAGACGCAGGAAACGACCGACGCTGTGACGTTGACCTTTGAGATTCCCGCAGAATTGGCCGACTTGTTTCGCTATAAACAAGGCCAGTATATCACCCTGCGCACGTTTCCCGGAGGCACCGAACAGCGTCGGTCTTATTCTATGTCATCGGCCCCTTTAGAGCCGCACTTGTCGGTTACGGTCAAAAAAGTACCCGGCGGCATAGTCTCCGGCTGGCTGCACGATACGGTACAGGCGGGCGATGTGGTGGAAATGGCGGCCCCCGCAGGTCGCTTTTTTAATGAACTGAACCCCGACAAGCGCCGCACGTATTACCTTTTTGGTGCCGGTAGCGGCATTACCCCCCTGATGTCTATTCTAAAAACCATATTGGAAGCGGAACCCATGAGCGTGGTCTTTTTGCTGTATGGTAGTCGAAGTGAGGCAGATATTATTTTTCGGGAACAATTAGAACAGTTGGAACAGCGCTATACGGGCCAGTTGCATGTGGAGCATATTCTGAGCCGCCCCCAAAAGGAAGTGGGCAGTGGCGGATTGTTTGGCCTGTTTAAAAAAAGCACCATGCATTGGAAAGGCAGAACAGGACGCGTCAATGCCGGAACCATTCATCAATTCTTAGATGAAAACATGCCTCATGGTCCCGAACAGGATTGCCTGTACTATGCCTGTGGCCCCGGCGACATGGCGGATGCCGTGAAGGCGGCGCTGCTGGATCGCGCCATTCCGGAACAACAAATTTACACAGAATATTTTGTGAGCGCCCACCATACGCCGGGCGATATCGGCCCGCTGACAGGGAGCGGTAAACGCGTGCAGGTGCTTTTGAAGGGCGAAACCATCCATTTGACGGTGCCGGAGGGTGCGACCATTCTGGATGTGCTGGTCAAAAATAAATACGATCCGCCGTATTCCTGCACGTCGGGTTCCTGCTCTACCTGCATGGCCAAATTAGTACGCGGCGAGGTAAAAATGGATGTCTGCTACGCTTTGGACGATCTGGAGGTGAAGTCGGGCTACATTCTGACCTGCCAGTCGCATCCCGTCAGCGATGAAGTGGAGGTGACGTACGATATGTAGTCTGTTATAGGAATTGACTTACAACATGCAGGGGGACTTCCGGGGGGGTACAGCGGCGGGATCGTTGCGCCGTCGGAACTTCAAAAAATGCTTCCTGTTTTTTTGCACCAAAAGTCGAAAAAAAGCGTTTACTTTGCGGTTTCTATTGTCTTTTATCGGATTGGTGAAAAAAGCGTTTTTAGCCCATGTCAAATTACACACTACTCATTGAAAAGCTGGATGCTTTCATCCGCAAATTTTACATCAACCAGCTGTTGCGCGGTGCCCTCTATACAGTGGGTTCTGTGCTGGGTCTGTTCATCCTGCTCAACCTGCTGGAGTACTATTTTTACTTTGGTACAGGGGTACGCACCGCCATGTTTTGGAGTTTCGTGGGGCTGAGCGGTTTAGCGCTGTATCGGTGGGTGGGTTTGCCCCTGATGCGTTACTTCCATCTGGGCAGAGTCATCAGCCACGAGCAGGCAGCCGTTATCATTGGCAATCACTTTTCGGACGTAAAAGATAAGTTATTGAACATCCTGCAACTCAAACAGCAGGCGAATAACGCCATTCATACCGATCTTATCAACGCTTCCATTAATCAGAAAAGCGATGAAATCCGCTTAGTGCCTTTTAAGTCCGCCATTGACCTGACCAAAAACCGCAAATACCTGCGCTACGCTTTGCCACCGGTGTTGCTCCTGCTGTTTTTGCTGTTGGGTGCGCCCAATGTGTTGCGCGAGGGTACACAGCGCCTGTGGAACAGCAACAAAAAATACGAGCGTCCGGCACCTTTCAAATTTGTAGTGCAGACCGACAGCCTGCGCGCCGTGCAGTTCTCCGATTACGTGTTGAAAGTGAAGACCGAAGGCAACGTGTTGCCCAACGAGATGTTTATCAACCTCGGCAATGTACAGTACCGTCTGACCAAGGATGCCCCCGATGCTTTCTCATATAAATTCTCGAATGTACAAAAAGACACTGACTTCAGCCTGTTTGGCGGTGGAGTAGAAAGCGACGAATTTACTTTGGAAGTCCTGAAAAAGCCCTCCATTGTTTCTTTTGGGGTGCGCCTCAACTTCCCTTCTTATGTGGGCAGGGCCGACGAGGAACTTTCTGACGTGGGCGACCTCGTAGTGCCGCAGGGAACGGTTATTTCTTGGAATTTTAATGCCCTGAACACCGACGAACTCCACCTGCAATTCGGAAACGCCGGACAAACGGTGGCGAAGCGCTACGGCAACGAGTTTTTCTCTTTCAGCCACAAGGCCCTCAAAGACGAGTCCTACAAGGTGTTTTTGTCCAATGCCCGCCTCGGCAGCGCCGATTCGGTGGGCTACACCCTCAGCGTAGTACCCGATCTGCACCCGCAGATCACTGTGGAGGAATTTAAAGACAGCACGGATTTGGCCAAAGCTTCCTTTTTTGCAGGCGATGCCTCCGACGATTATGGCCTCAGTACCCTGACCTTCAATTATCAGATCAAGCGCGCTAAAGGAGGTCTGGCACCTCTTGCTACGATAAAAGTAGAAAAGAAGCCCGGCAAACAGGTGCAGTACGAATACACCTGGGATATGCGCAACTTAGACCTGCAACCCGGCGACGAAATCACTTACTATTTTGAAGTGTTCGACAACGACGGCGTAAACGGCAGCAAGAGCGCCCGCACACAGGTGATGCAATATCGCAAGTCTTCTTTGGAAGAGTTTCGGCAGGAACAGGCTTCCAACAACGACGAGGTGCGCGATAAATTGGAAAAAGCAGCCCGCGAAAGCCTGAAAATACAGGAAGAACTCAAAAAATTGCGCAACAAAGTCCTTCAGCAAAAAGAAATGGACTGGCAGACCCGTAAGGAAATGGAGCGCCTGATGCAACGCCAACAGCAGATACAACAACAAATGCAGGAGGCCAAAAAGACCTTTGAGGAAAACCAAAAGCAACAGGAGCAGTTCAATAAAGAAAACGAAGAACTCCAAAAGAAAGAAGAGCAGATGGAAAAACTGATGGACAAGGCCATCAATGAGGAGATGAAACAACTGATGGAGGAAATTCAGAAGCTGATGCAGGAAATGAATAAAGAAGAGGCGCTGGAAAAGATGGAGAAAATGCAAATGAGCGCCGACGAAAACAACAAGCAGCTGGACCGCCTCAAAGAGTTGTTTAAGCAATTGGAAGTAGAAAGCATGCGTGAACAGCAAATGGAAAAGCTGGAAGAAATGGCCAAAGAACAGGACCAATTGGCCAAAGAGACCGAGGAGAAGAAAAAGAGCAGTGAAGAGCTGAAGAAAGAGCAGGACGAGCTCAACAAAAAAATGGACGAACTGCAAAAGCAAAACGAGGAGATGCAAAAGAAAAATCAGGACCTCAAGCGCCCTGAAAAAATGGATGATCCCAAGCAGGATATGAAAGACGCTGCAAAAGAGATGAAAGAGGCCAGTGAAGAACTACAGGAACAGGATAGCGGCGGAGCCGCCAAAAAGCAAAAAAGTGCGGCCAACAAAATGAAAAACATGGCCAACAAGATGAAGCAGCAGAAGAAAAAAGGGAAACAAAAACAAATGGAGGAAGACGTGCAAACCCTGCGCCAATTGCTCGAAAACTTAGTTACCCTCTCTTTTGCCCAGGAGCAAAATCAGAAAGAAGTGAGCGCGGCCACTATCAATACGCCGCGCTATGTGGAACTGGCCCAGCAGCAATTCAAGATTAAAGAGGACTTCAAGTTGGTGGACGACAGCCTGCAGGCCCTTGCAAGTCGCAATTTCGATATAGAAGCCATTGTAACCGAAAAGGCCAATGAGATTAAGACTTCTTTGAAGTACAGTCTGGACGAGTTGGAAGAACGCCGGGTTAACAATGCCACCGTGACGCAGCAAAAGACCATGACTGCTCTCAACGACCTGGCGTTGCTCCTTTCGGAAGCGCTGCAAAACATGCAAATGAAAATGGGCAACATGCCCGGTGCCGGCAGCTGTCCAAAACCCGGCGAAGGCGAAGGCGACGGCCAGAATGGCAAAGTCCCCAAAGATAAGCTGTCCAACGGTCAGGGCGACCTCAATGATATGATGAAAGGGCTGAAAGAGCGCTTGGAAAAACAAGGCAGCGAAGGCATGAGCAAGGAGTTTGCCCAGATGGCAGCCAAACAGGCGGCTTTGCGCAATGCCCTGCGCGAAATGCAAAAAGAAAAGCAACAACAGGGCAAAGGCAACAAAGCGTTGGATGAAATCATGAAGGAAATGGACAAAGTGGAGGTGGATTTGGTCAACAAGCGCCTTACCAACGAAACGCTGCGCCGTCAGCAGGAAATCCTGACCCGCCTGCTGGAGGACGAACGCGCCGAGCGCGAGCGCGAACAGGACGAAAAACGCGAGGCCCAGACTGCCCGTCAGCAACAGCCCAAGATGCCCCCGGCATTGGAAGAATACCTGAAAAAACGTCGCTCAGAAATAGACCAGTTCCGCACCGTATCGCCTGCCCTTAAGCCCTACTACAAGGGATTGGTGGAAGAATACCTGAAAGGGGCAGGGGGAAGCAAGTAAACGAGGCGGGAGTCCTTCCCGTCTTTACGGTCTTTGCCCCGCTCACAGGCGATCGCGGATGGTGACGCTGCTAAAATAATAGAAAGAAGTACGAGATATTTGTATGTATCTTTGTGCGTTTTTTACAGAACAGGAAAATCCAGTTGATCGCCGTTCGTCTCAATACAGGCCGTATAAGGTGCAGGGCATGGGTCCTGTGGCTGTTCTTGATGCTCCACAGCCTGGCGCAGGCGCAGAAGGAGAACTTCGCCTTTCGGCGCGTTACTAAATCCGAAGGTTTGCCTGCCAGTGCGACCCATGCCCTGATGATGGACAGGCGGGGGTTCATGTGGATCGGCATGCAGGATGGTTTGGTGCGCTGGGATGGTCGGCATTTCGAGCGCTTTGAGTCCGTGCGCGGCGATACCACCAGTCTTTCCTGTACCTATATAAAGGATTTGGCAGAAGACCCTGATGGCAGTATCTGGGTGGCTACTATTGGTGGAGGGCTATGCCGTTTTGATCCCCTTACCAAGCGCTTTCGGCGCTACGCCTCTGACCCCGACGATTCCCATTCTTTGTCAGACCCGAATGCAGTAGCCTTGCTGATGGATCGCGCCGGCACCCTGTGGGTGGGAGTGTTTAACGGAGGCCTGAATCGCTTCAACCGACAAACCCGGCGCTTCGACCGATTTGCGCTGTCCAAAGACCTGCGCAATGAAGACGAAGCGTTCCGTCGTAACACTGTGTTCGCGATTGTGGAGGATGTGGAAAATGACGATCTTCTATGGCTGGCCACCAATCAGGGCATTGCCCGTTTTGAAAAATCAAGCGGCCACATACAGCATTTTTTCTCTCCCGAAAACGGTCAGCATGCCCATACACTTTGCATGGTCAAGCCCGGCGAGTTGTGGGTGGGTCTGAACGGAGTTGGCATTACCCGTTTTGATACCCGGCGTTTAGTGTGGCAGCTTTCTCCGCCAGAGGTGCAAAAAGTGCTTTGTACAGATATGCTTCCGAAAGACAGCACTTCTTTTTGGTTTTGTGCGCCCTATGCCGGGATGGGCATCTTCCATACAGGCACAGGCGCGATGCAGTTTTTCAGCCACAACACGGACCAGCCACTTTCCATTCTGGCCAATTCGGCCAACGCCCTCTGTCAGGATCGGCAGGGGCGCATTTGGACTGCCCATTCTGAGAAAGGGATCAGCATACTCGATCCTGCGGGTACTCCTTTCGTGTTTCAGCCCCTGCCAACCGGTGAATGTTCGTTTTTCTTGCAGCCCTATATGCGCGACGTGGTGTTCGACCCGGCACGCAACTGCTATTTTTTGGCAGGGTTTACCTGCGGCGGGCTTTTTATGCTGGATACAGACAAACGTTTTGTCAAAAAAATTCTTACAGAAACAGGCGAAAACCAGCCCACCGCGTTTCAGTCCGTTTTGCGCGATCGGTCGGGCAGAATATGGACGGGTGCTTTTGGGAATATGGCCCCCGGCAGAGAAACCGATGCCCTACAGGTGCTGCTTCCGGGAGAAACGGTATTGCGGCCTTTTAAACACCGCACCCTGCAAGGTAAAAAATATGTGGTTTATGACATTCATGAAGACAAAAATGGCAACCTTTGGTTAGCAACCGACTATCAGGGGTTGATGAAAATAGACTTTGAACGCGATACCGTTATTTCCTATGTGAAGTCCCCCTCTTTTTCCCCCGCCCCTTCTGCTTATGTACATGTGCGGCAAATCAGAGAGGATGACAAGGGAATGCTTTGGTTAGCCACGCAGGGAGAGGGCTTGTTTTGTTTCGACCCGGTCAGGGAACAGTTCCGGCAGTGGTTACACCTAAAAACCGGTTATAACGGCATGGTCGAAACCCGCGTAAATGCGCTGGAATCGGACGGTAAAGGGCGTTTTTTGCTGGCTTCCAGCGGCAATGGCATTCAGGTATTTGACCCTGCAAAGCCGGAAGACCCGTTGGTGGAGCAATGGGGTGCTCCGGAAGGTCTGCCCTCGCCCCGCATCAACAACTTAGTGCGTGATTGGAAAGGCAATCTGTGGGTGACTACAGAAAACGGCTTGTGCTGCTACGACAGGAAGCGCGGTCGTTTTGCGCTTTATTCGGAGTTAGACGGCATCGCAAATAACAATTTTTACGAACAGGGACTGGCGGTATTGCCCGACGGGTCGGTATTTGCCGGTCAACTTGGCGGTTATTATGTTTTTTCGCCCGAAAAAATATTGAACACCCTGCCGGGCAGTCGCCTTGTATTTTCCGATTTTCGGGTGTTTGAACAATCCCGCTCTTTTGACAAAGATTTGAATTTTTTGGACAAAATTACCCTTAGATACAATGAGAACTACTTTTCCATTGCCTTTTCTGACCTGAATTTCGATTACAATAAGAAAAATTCTTACATGTATCGTTTGGAAGGATATGAAACTGAATGGGTACACCCCAAAGGAGATCGCAGTGTAGCCTCTTATACAGGTGTGCCGCCCGGCCACTATGTATTCCGCCTGAAAACAGCCGAAAACCTCCCGGGAGAAGACCAAACCATTGCCCTTGCCGTGGAGATATTGCCGCCATGGTGGCTCACTCCGGCGGCTAAAGTCATTTATATATTGGTGGCGCTGGGTATTCTGTATGCTTTATGGCGCAACCAGACAGAGCGCCAGCGTGAAAAACTGGCTATAGAAAAAGAAAAACTGGCCCGTGAACAACAGGTGAATGAGCAATTGCGGCGGCTAAATGTCTTGAAAGACCAGTTTTTGGCCAACACCTCGCATGAATTGCGCACGCCCTTACATGGCATTATCGGCCTTTCGGAATCCTTGGCGGAGCGGGTCTCGGCACCTGATCAACGGGAAGACCTGTCCATGATTGTGTCCTCCGGGCAACGGCTTTCCAACCTGATCAATGACATTCTTGATTTTTCCAAACTTAAAAACTATGATCTTGCATTGGCGCTTCAGCCTGTAAACCTGCAGGCACTGACGGAAGTAGTGGTGCGCAATAATCTCCCGTTGATAAAGGGCAAGCCATTGGAAATTCAAAATGCCATTCCTGCGGATTTGCCGCTTGCCAATGCCGATGAGAACCGGCTACAACAAATCCTGTATAACCTGATCGGGAATGCCATAAAATTTACCGAGGCGGGTTATATACGCGTCGGGGCGGTCGAAAAAGACGGGATGATCCGGGTGGAAGTGTCCGATACGGGCATTGGTATTTCCCCGGCTGCGCAAACCGCTATTTTTCAGGAATTTGAGCAAGGGGACGGTTCTTCTGCCCGCGAATATGCTGGTACGGGATTGGGTTTAAGCATCACCAAGCGCCTTGTTGAATTGCACGGCGGACAAATTTGGGTGCAGTCTGAACCCGGCAAAGGCGCTGTCTTTTATTTTACCCTTCCCCTGTCCCGCGAACAGGCAGCCGAAGCCAGAGTGCTGACAGACCAGTCGGCCCGGGCCTCAACTCCTGTGTACGCTGACCCGTCCCCATCAGTTGTTCCTCAGGCAGACCCCGAAAAAAACCAAATTCGCGTTCTGGTAGTGGATGATGAACCCGTCAACCAGCAGGTCATCAAAAATCACCTGTCCGGTCAGGGGTATCAAATTGTACAGGCCATGAACGGCGAAGAGGCCCTCGAACTGGTCGAAAAAGAACCGTCTTTCGATTTGGTGCTGTTGGACGTTATGATGCCCCGCATGTCCGGCTATGAAGTGTGCGAAAAGCTGCGCACCCGGCACCTTGCCTCTGAGTTGCCGATCATCATTATTACAGCCAAAAGTCAGTTGGACAACCTCGTGCAGGGGTTCTCGTACGGAGCCAACGATTATCTGACCAAACCCCTGCACAAGGAAGAACTTTTGGCGCGTATAAACACCCAGTTGGATCTGCACCGCATATTTCGCATAGCGGGCCGTTTTGTACCCAACGAGTTTTTACATGTACTTGGCAGAAACCGCATTACAGAAGTTGCTCTGGGCGACCATACGGAAAAAGAAGTCACTGTGATGTTTTTAGACATCCGGGGCTATACTACTATTTCCGAAAATATGTCTCCCAAAGACACCTTCCACTTCATTAATGAATTCCACGGGAGGGTGGGGCCGATTATCAGAGCAAATAACGGATTCATCAGCCAGTTTATGGGAGATGGCATCATGGCCATCTTCCCTGAAAAACCTGACGATGCCCTCGACGCTTCTGTAAATATTCAGAAAAATATGCTTGCATATGGCGGGCAGCCCACAACATCGAAGCAGCAGGTCATGAAGGTAGGGATCGGATTCCACACCGGTTCTCTCATTATGGGAATCATTGGTGACGATCAACGCATGGAAGCCACTTCCATTGCTGATACCGTCAATACGGCATCGCGCATTGAGGGCCTTACCAAACACTATCAGGTGTCCGTCCTGTTGAGCGAACAAAGCTGGAAGGCAATGCGGGAGCCTGAACGTTTCAACGTGCGTTATCTGGGCAAAGTGCTGATGAAAGGTAAAAACGAACCAGTTGGTATGTACGAGTGTAGCGATGGCGAAGAGCCGGCAATGGCATTGCACAAACGCACTACGCGCAGGGCCTTTGAGGAGGCGCTTACACATTACTTTAGCCGACGTTTCGAAACCTCCATGGCCCTGTTCGACGATATTGTGAAGAGCAATCCCCGCGACTATCCTGCCCGTCTTTTCCTGCGCAACGCCAAAACTGCGCATATGAATGGCGTATCCGAAGGGTGGGACGGCGTGGAAGTTATGGGTTTCAAGTGAGCAGAGGGACCCCGTCAGGGAATAGGCATTACCGGGGCTTTCTTTTATGCTGATCAACCAGATGGATGACCTCCGACTCTTTTTGTAACAGCCAGTTAATCGCCTGGATATTGGCACGTGTGGTATGAAGTCGTTTCAACTTCAGTTTTTGGGATGCTCTGGTATAATAACGGCTCAGCGTTCGGCAAATTTGTATAAAACGAACAAAGCTGTCGCTCAGGTCTTTGGAAAGAGTGTCCTGGCGCAGCAGCCATCGCTCGAAGGATTCCATAAAACTGAAAAGGAACATTTGATAAGACATATCCTGAATCATCAGATCAAAATAAATCTGTGTATTCAGCACCCGGCTGACCAATTGAAAGTGCAGTGTTTTAAATTCATATCCCTTCAAAATTTTCCTCCCTTCTTCCAATTCTTTGCGTCGGTAGGCCGTATGTGCTTTTGCCCAGATGATGCCATCGTTGCGTACCTTCAGATGTAGGTTTTCACTGTAATTTTCTACAAAATATTTCGTAAATTCGAAGTCGCCCTTCGTGTTACTGGCACTTACAATAGCCGTATAGGTATTGACCGTCAATTTCCCCTGATTGAACAGGGTACCCGACTCCAACCCAAGCCGATATAAAGGCAGAATATCGCCAATATCCATTTTTCCCGACTTAATCAGCACCATTGTATCATTCAGTAAAGATATAAGATGTGCCTTTTGCTCATGGGTATTCAGCGCATGGAATCCTTCCTCATAAGCTTTCCGCAATGCCCAATACTGTTCCATCTCCCGCTCTCTGCTGTACACAAAACGCATCCGATACAGGTCAATGGCGGGGTGCTTTATACCTTTGCCGATTATTTCCCATTTTTTCAGCACTTCTTCCGTGGCGGGATAACGCTCTTTGGACAGGCGGTTGCGAAAAATCATTTCGTTAATTACATCTGCCTTTTCAAGCAGATAAAGCAAGTCCAACTGCTCGTTCATTTGCTCCAAGGCAGCGCGAATGTCCCCAATTTTGGTTTCAGTGGGGTGGTGATAGACCCGTTTATGTAGCCGGAAAAGATAAAAACGATCCTCCCACTCCGGCACTTTCTTGTCTTTCAACCGGTTAATCTCCTGCACGCTCTCCTTAAAAAACCAGTCATCAAAAGCGCGTTCCTGAAATTCCCGCATCAGCAAGTCATATTGCATGCCTTCATTGTGGGAAAGACGCTGGAAAACCAAAAATTTTTCGACTGTCTGCGATGCCTCCGACAGCAGATTGTTCATCCGTCGCTCACTAAACTTTCCCTTGGGAAGTACCAGCCGGAAAAGTGCTTCCTTGCTGAGTAGCCGCTTATTGAAAGTCGGATAATAGCTCTTCAGGTGGAAAAAAATCTGAACGATGTTTCTATTAGAATTGCACCATGGAGAATTCAGCCAGTCTTCAAAGGCCCTCATCTCCGAGACATCAAAAGTCTGTAACAGGCGCACAAACTTCGTGGTAAAAAGGCTGGTCATTGCACTTAAAAATCATCCTGTAACATTGCAGATAAACTTTTGTTGCAGCAGACAATGTTAATACCCGATAACCTGACCTCCATAATTATTTCATTGAAAGTATTTTTATATGAATTATTTTTATGAAAAATATCCCGTGTGGTAAGTTGAAACCTCTATATCTTTGTCCAATCTTTAACGCTTACTACCTCCAACTGTATGTGCAACTTTCATGCTGTCAGGAAAAGTATTGCCAGATATACAGGCAACGCTCCTTTCTGTGTTTCTCTATGCCGGATCGGCCTTTTCCTGATCTTCCTCTGTTTTTCGTTGATATCTGAGGCGCAGACCCTCGACCGGGTCATTCAGGCAATTGCTCCGGCTGTCAGTGGTAACTCCGATGGGGGACATGCTGTGGTACGCGATTTGTCGGGTAATATATATGTAACAGGCCGTTTCAGTGGTACTGCCGACTTCGATCCCTCTGTAAAAGGTATAGCCAATTTGACAAGTTCCGAAAGCAGTAGCGATGTATTTATTGCCAAATATAAGGCTTCCGGCCAGTACGTATGGGCCGTCCGATTCGGAAACAGTAATGGGGAGGCAGGCGTTGCGCTTGCAGTGGATACCCGTGGAAATGTGTACGTGACGGGCCATTTTCAGGAAACGGTAGATTTTGATCCCTCGGATATGGGAACAGATACCCTGACCAGTACAGGCAGTTGGAATATTTTTATCGCTAAATTCGACTCAGAGGGGCGCTATCGGTGGGCAAAAAAATTGGATGGAACTAAAAAAGCGACTCCTTCCGCCATTGCCACCGACGATGCCGGAAACTTTTACCTGACTGGCAGATTTGAGGGGTCTGCAAACTTCGACCCTGCTGCTTCGGCTACAGCCTTGCGTAAAAGCAGGAGGTTTGAAGACGGGTTTCTGGCCAAATATGATTCCGACGGAAAGTATCTGTGGGTAAATCAAATAGACGGGGAAGATGTGGACGCAGGTTGCGGAGTGATCGTGGACAATAGCGGAAATCCCTGCATAACGGGTATCTTCAGGGGAACCATTGACTTCGATCCCGGGGCCACATACGCCTATCTGACCAGTGATCTGTTGGGCAGCACCTTTATAGCCAAATACAATACCACAGGCAGCTATCTATGGGCAAAAAAGATAGGCGGTACCAGTAGTACCATTAGTCGTCAGCTGGTTGCAGACAAGCAGGGAAATATATATGTGACAGGATATTTTACCGGCACCACCAACTTTGATCCCGCACGCGATCGAAAAGAGGAGCTGACCAGTGCAGGTATGGAAGATGTCTTTGTTGCCAAATATGATGATTCCGGCCATTACCTTTGGGCGAAACAGGGAGGCGGGCGCTATAGCGATCAAGGAAACGCCCTCGCGGTGGATGGGAGCGGTCACGTTTGTGTAACAGGTCATTTCTCTAAAAAATCTTCTTTTGGTCTTCCTGCCACTGAATTCGATCCGCTTATATCGGCAGGGGAGCAGGACATATTCATCGCCGTATACGATAGTACAGGTCAGCCCCTGTGGGCAAAGCGGGCAGGTGGAATCGGTATAGACAAAGCACAGGACATAACGGTGGACGAAGGCAGTAATGTATATGTCACCGGCTCATTCACCCACTCGGTGGATTTTGATCCGGGCAGAGAGACCTATTCGCTGACCAGTGGGGTAGGGGCAGATGTTTTCGTTTTGCGATGGTCGGCCTCCGGCGATTATGGTTGGGCCATGAATCTGGGGAACTATGGAGTCCGGCCCGCCGACATGGAGTGTCGCGCCATTGTACGCGACGAAGCAGGCAACCTCTATGCAACCGGTTATTTTTATGGAAACGCTGTTGATTTTGATCCGGGTACGGGCGCTGCGCTTTTAACAAGCGCAGGAGAAAGTGATATTTATATAGCAAAATATGATACTGCATATCGGTACATTTGGGCTATAAAAATGGGTGGCCTATATAAGGATAGAGCATATGGTTTGTCTGTAGATAAAAGTGGCAACGTATATGTTACAGGAAGTTTTAATGGAACCGCTGATTTCGACCCTTCAGATGCAGTAGAGGCTAACAGAACCAGTAAAGACAGCACAGATATATTTATTGCCAAATATAGCGCTACCGGCCAACATATATGGTCAGTGAGCATGGGGGGAAAAGGCATAGATGCAGGCCACGCCCTTGCTGTGGATACAGAGGGAAGTATTCTGGTGACAGGTCGTTTCAGTGGCTTTGCCTATTTTGACCCTTCTTCGCAGGAGAAGGCCCTGCTGATAAGCACAGGGGCATCGGACATATTTTTAGCCAAATATAATGCCACAGGACAATATGTATGGGCCAAGAGCATAGGGGGTAGAGGCGATGATGACAGCCATGCCATTGCCTTAAGTAAAGAAGGAAATATTTCTATAGTCGGCCACTTCGAAAGAACTGCCGACTTTAATCCGGCTGCTCCACAAAAAGGCAGATTGAGGAGTACAGGTGCCAGCGATGCCTTTTTGGCCCAATACACCCCCGCCGGTCGTTATCGGTGGGCGGTGCGCATGGGGGGTAAAGGAAGCGACAGGGCCTATGCTGTGGTGGCAGATGAACAGGGACAACTTTATGTAACAGGCTATTTTCAGGAAAATGCAGACTTTGAGCAAACCAGTGGCCAGGCTGTTTCATTAAGCAGTGTCGGGCAGGAGGATATGTTTCTGGCCAAATATACCGCCACTGGCAGCTGTATCTGGGCAGTGGGGGCAGGAAGCGACAGCAGTGATGAAGGGAAAGGTCTGGCATTGGAAGGGAAAGATCGAATAAGTGTGGCAGGCACCTTTAGAGGAAATGGTATGGACTTTGGCCTTGCCGACCATACCATTGCTCCATTGAATAACGCCGGAGGCAGCGATTTTTTTATTGCCCGTTATGACCTCACGGGGCGTTGTCGAAGTGCCATTGGCATTGGGGGAGCAGGCGAAGATTTTATCTATAGCATTGCCACCAACGCCCCCGGGAAGGTGATAACCGCAGGGGCTTTTTCAGGCACACTCGATTTCGACCCCGGAGCGGCTGCCGTTCCCCACACAGCTGTTTCTATTGCCCGCGATTTGTTCATTAGCCAGTACGATCTGACTCCCCAACAGGTTATCGTAAAAAGTGAGAATATACTGATTGCCAATGGCGATGAAACCCCTTCAGTTTCTGAACACACCGACTTTGATACCCTGTGTGTATCCAATCATACCAGAGCCTACACGTTTTCGATAGAAAATGGCGGTACCCTGCCCCTTATATTGCCGGCGGGCAGCATTCGCCTTGATGGAGAACATGCGGCTGATTTTGCACTCAGTGGCCCTGCCTTGCCCGATACCCTCGGTGCCAAAAGCTCCATTCCTTTTACGGTCACTTTCGACCCTTCCGGTGGCGGCACACGGCGGGCAATCCTGAGTATTTCCAGCAACGACGAAACAAACAGTACTTACCGTTTTTCTTTGCAGGGCAGTGGCCTGGTTTCCGACAAGAAGCCTCCCCGCATTACCTGTCCTCCTGATATTACCCGGTCCACCGATCCAAAACAGTGCGGCGCTGTCGTTTCCTACGAAGTGCCTGCCGCTGCCGACAATTGCACACTTACAGGAGTGGATCATATTATTGGTGGGACTTCCGGGTCTTTTTCCCAATGGGTACCACCGTCATTCAGTGGATGGCTACTGATGCGGCTTCCAATACAAGTTTATGTACTTTCACCATCACCATCAAAGATGCAGAACCGCCTTCGATAACCTGCCCGCCGCGACGGGTGGAAACCACTACCAGAAACAGGATGGCCGTTGCTTACAACAATCCGGTTGTCTCGGACAATTGTACAGGTTCTTTATCGAACATTCAGGTCTCCTGCCAGTTCGGGGGCGCTACCACAACCTCCGCCTGTCGCCCGGGAACAGGCAGCGGCAGCCTCTTTAACAGAGGGAATACACTTGTCATTTTACAGGCCACAGACAAGAGCGGCCTGACCGGCACCTGCACTTTCCGCGTGATTGTTACTGACAAGGAATCGGCCGTCCGCCTGATCCAAGAGGGAAAACAGTAAAGTTAGAGATCAAATGGCAGCTCCCTCGATCAGCCTGTACTGAAGCGGGGGAGTTTTCTTTTTAGGCATATCGGACAAGAGCATTGCTGTTCCCGAAACCTTCTCTTTAAGATCACCTTTCCGGTCCGGACTGTTCAATTTTTAGTGAAAAAACCGGATCAAAAAAACAAAAATGTCGTTCAGGTGCTTTTTAAGGTATTTAGTCTAATTTATTTTAAAAAAAATGCAAAAAAATTTATGATAATTTTTTACCCTTTTTAGGCATTAACTCATTGATAATTAATTTCTTACAAAAAGACACCAAACGAAGAATTTTGTGGTAAGTGCCAAAATTTGTCTTTGGCAGTAAAAAACGGAGAGGCGACCTTTGCACCATCTGCTTGAAAAAGCACAACGTAAACAGGAAAATATAACAGGCTTTAACAGAGGCCCGTTCTGCAATGGCAGAGCGGGTTTCTTTTTTGTGCGTACATCCGGTTATTCCTTCTCTTTCCGTTTGGTCTCCAACTCTTCAAAATCCACAAACTCGTCGGCGCCGGGTTGCCTGCCCGACACGGGCTTCTGACCTGTAGCCGCTTCAAAAACCTGATCCATTTCTTTTTGCAGGCGCACTGCCTGCCGTTCCATCCAGCGCATGGAAACTGCTTTCAGAAACAGGTAAAAACTAAAAAGGGGAAAGAGAAAAACAGCGAAGAGAAGTGCAAAAATACCCTGTAGGGGATTGGTTTGTAGCGACCGGAGGAGAGATCGTCCTGACTCGGCTACACTGCGCCAATGCAGAAGAACAGCCAGCCCCAGAATCACCGGAGAGGCCCACCACAAAAAGCGCAAAAACCAATAGGCTCCATAGAAGGCAATAAGCGCTGTCAGAAGGCCAATTAACAGGCAGCCAATGCCGCCGGTGGTTTGGTTTACTTTACCATTGGAACGAATAAACAACACGGCAAATTTCTATACTTTTGAATACACCCGGAAATATTGCAGGGGAATTTTTCCTTCATAAAAGGCTTTGCCCACAATGGCCCCTGCGCAGCCGATGGATTTCAGGACCTCCAAATCGGCCACGCTGCTCACGCCACCGCTGGAAATCAGCTGAAGATCGGGAAAGGTTTTTAGAATATCGCTGTACAATTCTGTGGAAGGTCCCGACAGTTCGCCGTCGCGTGCAATATCCGTTACCGACAACTGATGAATGCCCAACTGACGCATGGAGGCAATGAAATCAAACAAGCGTATTTCTGTTTGTTGTGCCCATCCGTGTACGGCCAGACAACGCTCGCGTACATCGGCACCCACGAGAAATTTGTCGGGACCAAATTTCTCGACCCATGCTGAAAACTCGTCGGGTGCCAGCACTGCCACACTGCCTACTGAAAAAAGCATTGCCCCGGCATCCCAGACCCGTTTCAGGGCCGGAATGGAACGCAGACCGCCCCCGTAGTCTATCAGGAGGTGGGTATTGGAAGCCACTTTTTCCAATATACCGAGGTTGGCCGGCGAGCCGGTACGCGCACCGTCTAAATCCACAATGTGCAGGCGGCGGATACCGGATTGTTCCAGCTCTTTGGCCAACTCTAAGGGATCGTTGGCGTACTCTTTTTTCTGGTCGAAGTCGCCCTGACGCAGCCGGACGAGCTTGCCGTCCATTAAATCAAAGGAGGGTATAATTTCCATGTTTTCAAACTCAAAGCTTGTGCTGTCCGCAAAATATCCCGCTGTTGTGGCGCTTGCGGCGCTTGCCCATAGTGGAATCAGGTTTTTTGGTGCTTTTTCTTGGCTGCCGGAAAAAGAATATTATTCAAAATCAGCCGATAACCCGGCGAATTGGGATGTAATTTTAAGTCGGTGGGAGGATCTTCCACATAGTGCCGATAATCTTCCGGATCGTGGCCGCCATAGAAAGTGAAAAAGCCATAACCGTATGTGCCATGTATATAACGCGCTTCGCCGGCCGGTTTGTTTTCTCCCAAAATCAGCACATTGGGTTTAATGGTCTTTTTAATAAAGGCCGTACTCTGTCCCATAAATCCTTTCACCGTACGCGTATGGCATTGCGTCAGCATGGTCGGCACGGGGTCCCATTTAGCCGAAAAATCAAACAGGGTAAAGTAGTCCTGTTCGGGCAAAACATTGCGCCCCACATTGTTGTCTATGCTTGAGTGTTCATAGACCATCGGGTCCAGAATCAGTTGAAAATCGCGAAAAGCAAAGGTTTTGGAAAAATTCAGCTTATTATCTGCGTTCTGGTCATAGCCGTCGCCGTCGAAGACCTGCGCACAGATATCCAACCCTTCTGCGGCCAACGCAATATCATAGGTATCGGTAGCAGAACACATGGCAAACATAAAGCCCCCGCCTGCCACATATTCAGCAATGCGTTTGGCCACCGCCAGCTTGAGTTGACTGACTTTGGTAAATCCATTTTCGACGGCTAAGCGTTCCATCAGCCGCACATGTTCTTTGTACCAGGGGCGGCCATTGAAGCTGCCGTAAAACTTGCCATACATCCCGGTGAAGTCTTCATGGTGCAGGTGCAGCCAATCGTATTCCATCAACTTTCCTTCCAGCACTTCCGTGTCATACACCACATCGTACGGAATTTCGGCATAGGTCAGTACCATCGTTACGGCATCATCCCAGGGTTGTATGATCTCCCCTTTCTCGTTTTTGTCCGGCGTATAAACCGCAATTTTCGGAGCCTTTTCCAGCTTGATAACGTCCTGATTGACTTCAGGGTCTAAAATCTGGTTTTGCAGGGCAGCAAACTGCGCGTCGGCCACAATTTCATAGCTCACATTTCGCGTTTTGCACTCCTTTTCAAAAACAGAAGTCGCCACGAAGGCAAAACTACCGCCCTTGTAATTGAGCAGCCACCAGGCTTCCACCCCCTGCGACAATACCCAGTAAGTAATGCCGTATGCACGCAAATGATCGCGCTGCCCCTGTTCGTCCATGGGCAAAATAATATAAGAAGCCCGCACTTCCTGAAAGGCGGCGAGCGAAAGAGCCAGTAAAATAAGTAATCTGCGCATTGTTGTGTTGGGAAAAAACGGGATAACCGGGAAAAAACCCATAATGTAGCCCTGTGGTCAACAAAAACTGCACCACATTGTTACGCCATGAGAATTTGTCGGACAATCGAACAATTCAAACGCCACTATGGCAGTTTTTTTAGTCAACCCTGTATTTAACGAAAACGCCCTGCGATTGTTTTGCTGCCTGCGCTCTTAATTTACGAAGACAATGACCTGTTGGTGGTGCAAAAACCGGCGGGTATGCTGACCATACCGGATCGCGCCGGACAGAACGTCAGCTTGTTGCAGCTGCTTCAACAGCGATATGGCCATGTCATGACCGTACACCGCTTAGACCGCGAAACAAGCGGTATCTTGTGTTTTGCGCGCAATGAAGCAGCGCATCGCCATTTGTCGCTTCAGTTTGAACGCCACACTACCGACAAATTCTATCTGGCCCTCATAGACGGGGTGATGCACCACGAAGAAGGTCAGGTGGATAAGCCCATTGGCGAACACCCGACCATCCCGGGCAAAATGATGATTTCCAATGCCGGCAAACCTTCCCTCACCTTTTACCGGGTGCGCGAGCGCTTCGATCGCTTCACCCTGATGGAAGTGCAAATCCGCACCGGACGTACGCACCAGATTCGGGTACATTTCCAAAGCATTGGCTATCCTTTGGCAGTGGATGCGCTGTATGGGCGGCGACCTGCCCTGTTTTTGTCGGAATTAAAGGGCAATCGCTATAAGCAGGGCAAATATACAGACGAAGAACAGCCGCTGTTTGAGCGCACTTCGCTCCACGCTTCCCGCCTTCGTTTGGATCATCCGGTCAGCGGCGAACGCTTGGAATGGACAGCCCCCTTGCCTAAAGATTTTGCCGCCATGCTGCGACAGATACAAAAATGGCAGCCTGCCCTTCCCCGTTGACTTGTAAATGCCCTTTTTTATCTTTCGAACAAATACTTTATGCGCCTTCCGCGTCTAAAAAATGATAGCATATCATGCGAAAAATGATAGAAACAGATATTTTAATTATCGGGGCAGGCCCGGTTGGCCTTTTTGCGGTTTTTGAAGCCGGCCTGCTCAAAATGCGCTGCCATATTCTCGACGTACTCCCATATCCGGGCGGACAATTGGCCGAAATTTATCCTAAAAAACCCATTTACGACATTCCGGGCTACCCCAGCGTGCTGGCAGGCGATCTGGTGCAAAATCTCATGCAACAGATCAATCCCTTCGGGCCTGGCTTCACCCTCGGCGAACGCGCCGCACATTTGGAAAAACACGACGACGGCCGCTGGTGTGTCACTACCGATCAGGGTACGCAACACCTTGCTCCGGTGATCTTCATAGCCGGTGGACTGGGTTGCTTCGAGCCGCGCAAGCCACCGATAGATAACATCGAATATTTTGAAGACAAAGGCGTAGAGTATTTTGTGCGCAATCCGGAGTTTTACCGCAACCGCAGTGTGGTCATTGCCGGCGGGGGCGATTCTGCTTTGGACTGGACCATTTATCTGGCGGAAATAGCCCGTCAGGTGACCCTCATTCACCGCCGCACCGAGTTTCGGGGTGCCCCCGACAGCGTGGAAAAGGTCATGGGTCTGGCACACGCAGGCCGGATTCGCCTGATTACCAACGCACAAATTACCCATTTGACGGGACGAGAACACCTGGCATCGGTTACGGTGAGCCACGACACAGAGGGTACTTTTGAACTTCCCACCGACCACTTTGTACCCCTTTTTGGACTCACTCCTAAATTGGGGCCGCTTGCAGAATGGGGACTCCACCTGGACAAAAGTGCGATTGAGGTCAATACCTTCGACTATTCTACCAATGTGCCGGGTATTTATGCCATTGGCGATATTAACACCTACCCCGGCAAGTTGAAACTCATCCTGTGTGGTTTTCACGAAGCCACCCTGGCATGTCAGAGTGCTTTTAAATATGTTTTCCCCGACAAAAAATTGTCTTTCAAATACACCACTGTAACGGGCATTGAAGGACTGCCCATCGTAGCCTGAAAGGACCTGTCTGAGTAAAAATTAAGCGGATGTAATTGGTTTTTTATTACCTTTGCGCCCCTGTATGAACGACCAGAATATATTTATTGATGTCACGGACCGCGCAGGAGTAGTACACCATTTGGAAGCGCCTGTGGATATGGGGATGAGCCTCATGGAATTGTGTAAAAGTTACGAATTGCCCGTAGAAGGTACCTGTGGCGGTATGGCTTTGTGTGCCTCCTGCCATGTGTATGTACAAAGTGACCACATTCTGCATGAACCAAGCGATGACGAACTGGCCATGCTCGATCAGGCATTTTTTGTAAAGGGCAACAGCAGACTTGGCTGTCAGATACGAATTTCTCCCGAATTAGACGGCCTGCAGGTACAATTGGCCCCCGTGGCAAAGTGAACATATCAGACACTCGGGAAAAGTTGTTTACATTCTTAATCCGCTCGACCTATCAATCAGCCAACCACACTCGGAATCATTCCGGCCCGCTACGCCTCTACCCGTTTCCCCGGTAAGCCTTTGGTGAAAATCGGTGGGAAAACCATGATTCAGCGCGTATATGAACAGGCCGTGCAGGCTGCCGCTTTAAACACAGTGGTGGTGGCCACCGACGATGTACGCATAGAGGAACACGTGTGCAGCTGGGGAGGCCATGTGGTGATGACAGACCCGCATCACCACAGCGGTACCGACCGTTGCGCAGAAGTGGTACGCACCCACTTTCCCGATGCCGATCTGATTGTCAATATACAGGGCGACGAGCCTTTTATTCACCCGGAGCAGATTGATTTGTTAGTGCGAATAATGGGCGAATACCCCTCCGCCGACATGGCCACCCTTGCCAAAAAAATCGAAGACCCGGCTTTATTGGACAATCCCAACGTGGTCAAAGTGGTCTTTTCGGAGCAGAATGCCCGTGTCCTTTACTTTAGTCGCCATCCCATTCCTTATGCAAGGGGTGTTTCTCCCGAATCGCGGCTGGCCCACTATGTATGGTACAAGCACATCGGGTTGTATGCCTATCGCAAAAAAGCCTTGCTGGAAGTGGCGCTCTGTACTCCGACTGCCTTGGAGCGCGCCGAATCGCTGGAGCAATTGCGCTGGTTGGAGCATGGCTATTGTATGGTGGCAGGCATCACCGACAGAGAGACGATCGGGATAGATACCCCGGAGGATTTAGCCCTGATTTCTTTATAAGTTCACAATACTTTTGCAGTAGTCTGCTCCCGCAAAAGACATTTAAAACGGGTGCCGCTGTCTGTTTACCTTCGGCGTTCTTTGGGCGATATGTCACGTGACTGTTATCTTTTGCAGTCTTCACGCAATAATCTGTTAAAAATACGTTTTGCCTTTACTGTTTGATTTTAAAATAACTTTAAGACTTTCCCATTCAACGTTTGTAGCAGACTGTGCGTTTATAGATCATCTTTTTACCTAACCACATAAAATCAGCAGTTTCCATTATGAGCCGTTACAAATTAGTGAAGCCCCCCCATACTCTGAATGTACATCCTGGTGAAGTTGTCTGTGTGATGGATGCCAACCGTGATAAATACACGCTCATTTTAGAAAAGCCTAATCCTTCGTCTTCGGCAGTCATCGCGCTCAACCATTTTCCTGTTTCTACGCCTGTATGCCCTGTTTCGCGCCAGGAGTCCGTGCAGCAAACGCTGCAACGCTGGCTGAAAGGCATTCCCGATCTTTCGGTTAAAAAAATTTCTGCCCTGTTTGGTTTGGAAGAAGTGCTTTCTGCTTCGATAGCCGCTTTGGGCAATGAAACCCGTTATCGCCTTCTGGTACTAAAAGCCATCCTGGAGCGCGCTGCCTCCATTGAGTTTGTGGCCCCCTGGCGCATTACCGGATTCAGCGATTTATTACAGGGTGCCCGCACTTTTGCCAAAACGTACAGCCGATATCGGCCCTTCCCGTTGCCTGCCTTTGTGGTCTATGACCCTGGTTATTTGCCGGGGGTGGCTTTTTTGTCAGACCGCCTGTTGGCTACGCAGCAGAATGAGGTAGTAGAGTTGTTGCCGAATCTCGGCAGTTAGCAATTTCCCGAATGGTGGAGTCAAAAAAAAGGCGTACCTTGTGTCCATAAATTTTACCTATGGCGCAAAATACAAAGTTTACCCCTTTATTTGATTTGACCGGCATACCCCGGCCTCTGTTGCGGGTTGTGTGGAGCCTGTTTGCGTGGAGCCTGTTGCTCTTATCGGCACCCGTCGTATCTGCGCAAAGCCCTTACACAATAAAGACTGGCCGCGAACTGGCGTGGGCCGGGGGCGGGGCTGTGCTATTCGGCACCGGCAAATGGCTGGAACATTCTGTTAAACCGTTTAATGAAGCACAAATTCTCGCATTGAATACGAATCGGGTACCGCGCTTCGACCAATATGCACTGCGGCAGTACTCCCTTCGGGCGAAGCGGGGCAGCGACTTGCTGCTCTATGCTACTCCGGTGTTGCCCCTGCTACTGGCCTTCGATTCGGATGTTCGGAAGCGGACTCCGGCGTATGCGGTACTTACTGGCGAGAGCGTACTGCTTTCTCTCGGTCTGACCACCCTCGCCAAAAATACAGTGCGGCGTACCCGTCCGTTTGTATATAACACGGCGGCCCCGCTTCACCTGAAAATGGAAAGAGATGCCCGTGAGTCTTTTTTTTCCGGGCATACGTCCACCACCGCTGCTTTTGCCTTCTCGACAGCCAAAATCTGGAGCGATCACCATGTTGGCTCCCGTTGGCAACCCTGGGTGTGGGTCGGCGCGGCGGCTGTACCGCTCACAACCGGCATTCTGCGTATCCGCGCAGGCAAACACTTTCCGTCCGATGTGCTGGCGGGTATGGCAGTAGGTGCCTTGTGCGGGTGGCTGGTACCGGAATTGCACAGGTAATGGTAAAGTAATTCCCCATTTCCACCATCTCCATAATTTTGACAAATTTAGCGGAAACGTCCGCCATATAATGCCGATTAGCAAGGCAATTCCCTGTGACATTGAAGCGCTTTTTCATGACGCAAAGGTGGCGAAGAATCTCCAGTCAGTATAAATGTCCGTTCGAGATTGTCTTTGACTGCCTGAATATCTATAGATACACCCTGTCCAAAAAATATCCCATGCTTTGTGTAAACGGATGGGCAGGATGTGCTACCTTTGCTCCCGCAACAGAACGCCCCTGCCTTTTGAAGAGTACTTCAAAAATCAACTTCCTTTATTTCAAATTCAACGGTTTGATTTACAATGGTTTGCCCTTTACAATAGTGCTGAGCGTTGAAAATCGGACAACATTAACTATTAAATATGGCTCGTTTTCGCCCCGGTGTTTTGCATGGCGATGAAGTGACGGAACTTCTCAATTATGCCAACGAACACGATTTCGCCCTTCCTGCCGTCAACGTGATCGGCACCAATTCGGTCAACGCTGTTTTAGAAACGGCAGCAGCTGTCAACAGCCCGGTGATTATCCAGTTTTCGCATGGCGGCGCTGCTTTCTTTGCCGGCAAAGGGCTTTCCAACGACGGCCAGCGTGCCTCCGTCGCAGGCGGTATTTCAGGGGCGCAGCATGTACACGCCATGGCAGAAGCGTATAAAGTACCCGTCATCCTGCATACCGACCACTGTGCGCTCAACATCATTGACTGGGTGGATGGCCTGTTGGATGCCGGGGAGAAGTTTTACGAAAAACACGGTTATCCCCTGTACAGCAGCCACATGCTGGACCTCTCCGAGGAGCCTTTGCACGAAAATATTGAAATATCAGGAAAGCACCTGGAACGGATGCGCGCCCTGGGTATGACCTTAGAAATTGAACTGGGAGTGACCGGCGGTGAAGAGGACGGCGTGGACAATAGCGGCGTGGATTCGTCCCGGCTTTACACGCAGCCCCACGAGGTGGCTTACGCGTACGAACACCTGAAGGCCATTAGTCCGCGCTTCACCATTGCTGCGGCTTTTGGCAATGTACACGGGGTTTACAAGCCGGGTAATGTCAAATTGCAGCCCGTTATTCTGAAAAACTCGCAGGATTATATCCGCGACAAGTACGGCCTGCAACAGCGCACCCCTGTCAATTTTGTGTTCCACGGGGGCAGCGGCTCCTCGCGCGAAGAAATCCGCGAAGCCATTGAATATGGTGCCGTCAAAATGAATATAGACACCGACATGCAGTGGGCTTTCTGGGATGGCATACGGGGTTACTACGAAGCTAAAAAGGGGTACCTCCAGGGGCAAATCGGCAATCCCGATGGCGAAGACAAACCCAACAAAAAATACTACGATCCGCGTGCATGGCTGCGCGAAGGCGAAAAAACCTTCGTACAGCGCCTGAAGCTGGCTTTTGAAGACCTGAATTGCATCGGCAAAAACGCATAGCCTATGCTCAAGAATGATACAAAAGCCCTCAAAACCTGTGTTTTGAAGGCTTTTTTGCTTTTAGTGGCCCTCCCATGTGCAGTGGAGGCTCAAAATATCCCGTTTTCAGACATCCTGAAAACAGCACTGGAAGACATACGGGTTGTACACAATCGGCAAAACACAGAAGCCATCCGGGGGCTGCGCTTTCGGGTTCCCCTGATCCGGCGGGCAGAAGCCCGCATTGGCTTCAACGGCAGCACGCTGGGCGATACCCTGTTCGGCACTATCCGAAACGAGGATTTTTACGGCATTGTGATAGGGCCGAACAGTCTCCGCGAACGCAGGCGACAAGCCGATTTTCAGGCGGCAGTGGTAGCCCAATCGGAAGTGGAGCGGGGGGTAGTGCTGGCCGCAGCTGTTTCGGAGCGCTATCAAGCCTACGCAGCGTGGTACTTTGCCTGGAAATTGCGTACAGAACAGGAAAAACTGTCCCAATGGCTGCAAAAACAAGCCGACCTGTGGCGCATACGTATTGAACAGGGAGTGCCGGTAAAAGCGTCCGACATTTTGCAAAACGAGCGCGACCAATACAACCTTTTATTGCAAATTCAGGAAAACAAAAACACAGAAATGCTGCAATTGCAGCGCCTGCGTCAATACGCCGACTGGCCGCCGAACCAACTGCCCGATACGCTCGGCATAACCACTTCAACAACCATAGAGCAACAGTTGTCTGCACTCAAAAGCGCTCCTGTATATACACCATTGACAGCACTGCGCGAAGCCCGGTGGCAGGTGGCTAAAGCCGATCAGGCCATGGAGGATGCGCAAAACCGGCAGATATTTAATTTTGTGCAAATCGGGTACGATGACCCCGTACTGGCGGTTGTGCGGCCCAATCGCCGACGCACCTTCAATAATTTCTCCTTTCGGGTGGCTGTCGAAATGCCCATTCCGGGCAACAACAATCCGCAGCGGGCCAAGGCCGCCATAGATGCCTTAGAGGCCCGCTCAGACCGGGACATTACGCAGCAGCTCAGCGAGCGCAGCGCCGCCTTACAGGTTACAGAACTCGAAAATACCCTGTCTGCCCGTCAGGCTTGCAGCCTGCAAATAGAAAAAAGCCTGACCCGTCGCCTCCTCGAAGACCCCACTTTTTTACAGCAAATGACTCCGGCAGAATGGATCGAAGGACAAATACTGATGCAAAGACGAGCTTTACAATGCCTCGAAACAGAACAGCAAATGCTATTGGCCTACCTGCGTCTCCTCGAGCTCAAAGGATGGCTGGCCCGCGAACCGCTTCAAAATTTTCTGACCATCCGATAAGTAGTGATGAGTTATAAACGATGAGTGATGAGTGTCATAAACCATTGATTATTACAAATTTGTGGCAAACCAAAACACGGTTTATTTCTATTCATCTGCTTAACAACTTACTTCTGCGTAGCCTCTGTATCTAAAAGGTCTTCGTCCAAAAGACCGCGCTTCTGGGCCGTTTCCCCGTAGCCGTGCAACTGCACCGGCTTTTGCTTCTTGCGCATCCGAATATTGAGTATTTCCACAAACATCGAAAAGAAAATGGCAAAATACAGGTAGCCTTTTGGAACGGCACCTTCTATAAAATGACCTAAATGGGCAGCCTCTGCAATCAGCGAAAAACCAATCAGAATCAAAAATGCCAAACCCAACATTTGAATGGTCGGGTGTTCATTCACAAATTTGCTGACGGGGCCGCTGAATATCATCATGACCAATACGGAAGCAATTACGGCCAAAATCATGACAAACAGATCGTCCGCAATGCCCACCGCCGTCAGGATGGAGTCAAAAGAAAACACCACATTAATGATCGCGATTTGGGTGATGACTGCATTAAAACTGATTTTGCCTTTGCTACCGCCCGGATCGTTGCTTTCACTGTCTCCTTCCAACTTGTGGTGAATTTCATTGGTGGCTTTGTACAAAAGAAAGATACCGCCAAGCAACAGAATAAGCCCCTGTCCGGTGAGTGCACCATGCATGCCCAAAAAGTCCACCGTGAACAAAGGCTCTTTCATGCCAATGATCCAGGTGATGCCAAACAGAAGAATGATGCGCAATACCATGGCCAGAATAAGACCGATGTTGCGCGCTTTTGGCTGCTGTTCGGGGGGCAATTTGGAGGAAATGATGGACAAAAAGATAATGTTATCTACACCCAAAACAATTTCTAAAAAAGTCAGGGTCAGCAGGCTTATCCAAACAGCACCGGAGGAAAAATCGGGCAGCGTAATCAGATACATAAGGTCAGTTCAATAAGTGAGTAAAGAGTTGATGCAAAAAACAGCGGGCAAAGGTAAAGTGCTTTTTGTGATATTCACTACCTAAAATGTATAGAAATTAAGTATTGCCACATTCGGCACCTTGCTCTATCTTTGCCGGATGAAAATTTTTACCCCTTTTTTTCATATCTTCCTCCTTGTCTCTTTGCTATTGTGTTTGCAATGTACCTCCTCAGAAAGTCGCTCCCTTTCTACCGAGGCAGTCACTCTATTGGAAGAAGCGAAAAAAGCATCCGACAACCCGGAAGAATCCCTGGCGCGGACCCAACAGGCATTAGATGTGGCGCTGGAGCAAAAAGACGTGCAAACTGCTGCAGACTGTTACAACTGGATGGGGGTACTCTACCAGCGCCTCAACCGCCTGCTGCTCGCCCAGGAGGCCCTCAAAAAAGCATTGAACCTGCGCAAAGAGCGGAGCGCAGACAAAGCCGTGGCAGATGTCTATAATAACTTTGCTAATCTCCGCCGAAGTGAAGGCAATACCAGGGAGGCAGTGGCCTATGCTGATTCGGCCATGACCCTCTATAAAAATCTCCGCGATTCCTCCGGGATGATTAAAGTTTGTCTGTCGCTGGCAGAGATTTTGCGTGAAACCAAAGAAGACACCGCTCACCTGTACAACATAGAAGCCCTGCGCCTGCTCGGGCCTGCTACCCCTGTTCAAAAACGCATACAGGTCTATCTCGGCTTGGTACAGAGCTACCGGTCGCTCTCCTACGAAGACTCCCTCAACTGGGGACAGCACCTGAAAGATGCCTTTATTTACCATCAAAAAGCGTGGAGACTAAGCGACAGCATTCAGGATATACAGGGCATGGCCAATAGCAAAGAGGCATTGAGCATCCTCTATTGGGAAAAAGACCAGATAGATTCCTTTCAGATATTGCAACAGGAGGCCGAGCAAATGTATCGCTCTCTGAAAGATACTTTCCATCTGTATTTGCTCTATTACAATCGCGGTTTGGCCGAACAGGAGGCTGACCCGGCCAAGTCCCTCGGTTTCTTTCATCAGGCGCGCCGCTACCTGACCGGACAACAAAAACCCGCAGAATGGCGCGACGTTTATCGCCAAATATCCCTCACCTGGGAAAATGCCGGACGACCCGATTCTGCCCTGTACTACGACCGACAGGCCGCCATATACGAACACCAGGACCGCCAGCGCATCAACAATGACCACCAGGAGGCCATGCGGGCACAAATGGGTCACTACGAGCGCGGCCTCGAACTGGAGCAGTCTCATCGTTCCAATCTTATCCTGACGCTAAGTCTTCTGATTTTGGGTCTGCTGTCCGCCATCATTCTCCTGTCTATGCACTCGCTGCAACGAAAAAAGCGCCACGAAGCCCTTCTGCATGAGCAAAAGGTCAACGACCTCATTCTTCAGCAGGAAACCGAAAACATTCTTTCGGCCACCGCCGGCGAAACCCGTGCCCGCGAAACCACCGCCCAGCACCTGCACGACGGGGTGGGAAGCATCCTCATCGCTTTACAATGGGAATTAGAATCGCTGTGTAAAAAAGACCCGGGGTCAGAAAGCAATATCCGGGCTTTGGATACCGCAAAACTGGCTTATCAGGAAGTCAAAAAAAGTGTCTCTGCCTTGCGCCGCAACCGCATGGACTGGCTGCGCAATCTCCAAAAATTCTGTGATGTCGTCTCCAATACCCACAAAGTACAGGCAAAAGTCTTTTTTCACGGATTGGATGAAAGTGTCCCGCCCGAATTGGGTGAAGAAATTCGCCTCATTACCCAGGAGTTGATCGCAAATGCCCTCAAGCACTCGGGAGCCAACCGCCTGACCATACAGGTCAACCGCAACCCGGGCGAAATCAACATCAGCGTGGAAGACAACGGCAAAGGGTTCAACCCCGACGAAGTCAAAAAAGGGGACGGCCTGAACAATATATCGCAACGCGTAGCCAAATTTAACGGCACCCTGAATGTGGACAGCAACAAGGGCGCAGGGACTACCATTTTTGTTACCCTGCCCTCCTGAACGTGGGAGGGGCGCAGGGCAGGGAACAACCCGGAGCAGACAGCAATGCCTGCTCCGGGTTTATTATACGTTAAAATGCTAAAAAATGTCATTCTGACGACGCAAGAGGTAGGAGCCAGCCATGCTCAAACCCGTTTTAAACCTGACCAGATGCTTTACTTCGTTCAGCATGATACGCGGTTAAAAACAAGGGGTAGATATTTTCGTTCTCTTTCCCCTCAATGCCGCTCCTCCGTTTTTCGGTTGGGTCGGGCCTCCAATACACCTTCTGTGGATTTAAACAAGTCAATCAGAGAAGCCTCTTTTATTTCTTTGCTGTCATAGGCGACCAACCATATATTGTCCTCGCCGAGGCGGCGCAACAGGCGCAGTTTAATATCGGAAAACTGGGCGATCCAGTTGCCTGCGTTCAGCTCTTTTTTCAGTTTAACAATCACTTCCGAGCGGGCAGCCGCTGCAATCTCATTGGGATCTACCCCGGTGGTGACATCCAGCCCGTGGGCCTCGGCCAAAATTTGCATCAGTTTTTCCAATTCCAAAAGGGGCTTGGGCCGATCTATAGAACCGCTGACGCTTTTTTGCCCGCCTTTTTTATAGACCGTGATGATGCCGCCGGGTGCATCGGCTACGCCGGAAGGAATCTGTTCGGGATATTGCCAGACGTTGGTAGCCGTCAAAGTCCGTTTTAGCTGACCCAGCTCCGCCTGTGTAAGGCGGAATTCCACGGTGCCTTTTTTCACCGTGTTGCGCAGGCCCTCATAGCGGGCACTGCCGTCGCTGTGAAACAGCAATTTATACACCGGACAATAGCCCCTGCAACCGTGTGCCTCATAGCCCGCCAAAGGGACGGGTGCCTGGGCAGCAGGAGTATGACAGGAGGCGAGCAAAACCAGTAGCAAAAAAAAGAATAAACGCATGGAGAAAAAGTCTGATCGTCTTATTTGTAGGAGCGCTGTGTCACTTTTACTTCCTCGTACTCCAAATCCTCTTTGTGCAGCACGGGTTCGTTGCTTTCTCCTTTCCATTCCCAGGCCGCTACATACATATAATGATCGTCGTCGCGCAGGGCCTCGCCTTCCGGCGTTTGATACTCTTCGCGGAAGTGCCCGCCGCAGCTTTCGTTGCGGTGCAGGGCATCGCGGCACATCAGCTCGCCGAGTTCAATGAAGTCGGCCACGCGCCACGCCTTCTCCAGTTCCGGGTTGTAGTCATTGTCGCTGCCGGGTACAAAGGCATCCTGCCAAAATTCGGTGCGCAGGTCCTGTATTTCCCGAATGGCCTGCTGCAAGCCTTCGGCATTGCGCGCCATACCGCATTTGTCCCACATGATTTTGCCGAGGCGGCGGTGCAGGCTTTCCACACTTTGTTTGCCATTGATGCCGCGCAATTGCGCAATGCGGTCGCGCACGTCTTTTTCCGCATTGGCAAACTCAGGGCTGTCGGTGCTGATGGCTCCGGTGCGAATTTCATTGGAGAGATAAGAGCCGATGGTATAAGGCAATACGAAATAGCCGTCCGCCAGGCCCTGCATCAGGGCAGACGCGCCGAGGCGATTGGCCCCGTGGTCGCTGAAGTTGGCTTCGCCGCAGGCATAGAGGCCCGGTACGGAAGTCATCAATTCGTAGTCCACCCACAAACCGCCCATGGTATAGTGGACGGCGGGATAAATGCGCATAGGTACTTCATAGGGATTGTCGCCGGTGATTTTGGCGTACATGTCAAACAGGTTGCCATAGGCCGTTTCCACGCTCTTGCGGCCTTTGCGCTGAATGGCATCTGCAAAATCCAGGTACACTGCCAAACCCGACTGGCCTACTCCCAGCCCTTCGTCGCAGGCAATTTTGGCGGCCCGACTGGCAATGTCGCGCGGAACTAAGTTGCCGAAAGCCGGATAGCGGCGCTCCAAATAGTAGTCGCGCTCCGATTCCGGAATCTGTCGGGGGTCTTTGAGGCCGTCACCGGGGCTTTTGGGCACCCAGCAGCGCCCGTCGTTGCGCAGGGACTCCGACATCAGGGTGAGTTTGGACTGGTATTCGCCGGACACCGGAATGCACGTGGGGTGTATTTGCGTGTAGCACGGATTGCCAAAGAAGGCACCGCGCCGGTGTGCCCGCCACGCTGCCGTTGTGTTGCACATCATGGCGTTGGTACTCAGATAGAACACATTGCCATAGCCGCCCGTACACAAAACCACGGCATGGGCACTGTGGCGCTCCAAAGCGCCCGTCAGAAGGTTGCGGGCAATGATGCCCCGGCATTTGCCATCCACCACTACCACATCCAGCATTTCGTGGCGGTTGTACAATTTAACCGTCCCCAGCGATACCTGACGGCTCAGGGCCTGATAAGCACCGATCAGCAATTGTTGTCCGGTTTGGCCGCGTGCATAGAAGGTACGCGAAACCTGCGTACCCCCGAAAGAGCGGTTGTCGAGCAGACCGCCGTATTCGCGGGCAAAGGGTACGCCCTGTGCCACACACTGGTCTATGATGCTGGTCGAAACTTCGGCTAAGCGGTGTACATTCGCTTCGCGGGCGCGATAGTCACCTCCTTTGATGGTGTCATAGAAAAGGCGATAAACGGAATCGCCGTCGTTGCGGTAGTTTTTGGCTGCGTTGATGCCCCCCTGTGCGGCTATGGAGTGGGCGCGGCGCGGGCTGTCGTGGAAAGTAAAAGCTTTGACATTGTATCCCAACTCCCCGAGAGAGGCAGCAGCAGAAGCACCTGCCAATCCAGTGCCTATGACAATGACATCTATGCGGCGTTTATTGTTGGGAGCCACTAAGGGAACATGCCCTTTGTAATCTTCCCATTTTTCGGCCATACTGCCGGAAGGTATTTTAGAATTGAGCGCCATTTATATTTTGTTGAATCTTTGAATCGTTGATTTTGACTGTTGAATCGTCTATTAAAGGTTGCGCAGATAAAAGATAATGGGAATGAGCGCAAAACCAATGGGAACGGCCAGAGAATAGACCACGCCCACTGCCTTTATTAAAGAAGTATAACGCGGGTGGTTGATCCCCAAGGTCTGGAAAGAAGACCAGAAGCCATGCCACAGGTGCATGGCTACCACACCCATACAAATGACGTAAAAAATAACCCATAAAGGATTTTTATATGCCTTTGCTACGGGCAGGTACAAATTTTGTACCGTATGGTCATAAGCAGATACGCTGACATCGGACAAAACGCCCATTTTCATCTGCAACCAAAACTGATAGAGGTGGATGAGCAGGAACACAAAGATGATGATGCCCAGCCACGCCATACTGCGGGCAGGTCTTTCGGATGCCCGTGTGTGGTGTACGGCGTATTTTATATTGCCCCGTGCAGCGCGGTTTTTCAACCACAGCGAAACGCCCTGAATAGCATGAATCAATATAAAGGCGTAGAGCGAATAGGAAATAATTTTGATCAGCGGGTTATGCGTCATGAAATACGCATAAGTGTTGAACGCCTCGCCGCCGTCCGTGTACAGCAACTGCAAATTGCCGATCAGGTGGACGATCAAAAATAACATCAAAAACAACCCGGTCAGCGACATCAGGTATTTTTGACCAATGGAAGAACTCAGGAATTTAGAAAACCAACCCATACAGTACAGATGAAATTTCGTTGTTGCTTATTTGGCAGCAAAACTACGACGTACAACAATATTACAAAAATATTGTCTGAAAAACAAGAAAGGGAGCAGTCTATTTAGATGTTTTCTAAATAAAAATTCAACGCAGCACTGCAAAACGCAGCATCAGGGCCTTGTCTTCTGCGTTGCGCACAATCAGAAAATAGGTGCTGTTGGTCAGACTTTCGGGTACGTCCACAGCAAAGAGGTTGTCCCCTGATTTGAGGGCTTCCGAGCCTTCGGCCAATTTTCGGCCCAATACGTCTATGATTTCCCAACTGTAGCGCCCGCTTTTTTCGGCATTGAGCTGCACATTGAAAGCCTGCGCAGCCGGATTTCCCCATATCTCCGCCCTGAAAGGCACGTCTTCAAAAACATCGCCCGGAGAAGTGGTATTGGGCAAGGCCATGCGCATGGTGACCGGCAAATGGTCGGACACACGCCGCAGCGCAGAACAAATGGTGGAGGAAACGCTTTTTGTATCGTTGCAGTCCAGATACTCATTATAAGAAACGCCGTCGTTCCCGAATACCTGATAATCCACTACCCGGACGTTGCGTATACCGCTGTTCAGGGTGGGGCTGACCAAAATGAAATCGAAGCGGTTGTCCATGCCGCCGGTCACTGCACAGTCGTTGCTGCTGCGGTCGTTGGGCGACTGGGTGTGGTGGCGGGCATATTGTTGTCCCTCCCAGCCGGTCAGTTGGCCGGCCGGATCAATGAAGCGGGGCGAAGTGCCGGCGGTAAAGATCTGCCACGTTTCTTCTTCGGAGGAATAGAGGTTGAAGTCGCCGGCGATGATGTAGCGCTGTACCGTACTGCGGTTGGCCGTGAGCCAGTTGGCCACGTCTTTGGCTGCCTCAGCCCGATCTGCCCGGTATTCCGACCCGGCTTTGAGGTGGGCCACCAAGTACCAAATATCAAAGGTGTCGTTTTTAACAGTAGCCGGTTTATAGTACAGGCGGTGTGCGTCTATGTCGCGTACATTGCCTCTGATGGCCCGCGAACCTAAGTAGCCGAATTTGAGGGAATTGTAATACAGCCCGTTGACAATATCGGAAGCATTGGTGTTGGAAAAAGGGGTTGCCCGCATGGCCGTGTTATAGGTGAGGGTAGCCGTCCGCAGCAACTCGATGGTTGCTGTTTTGGATTCCATTTCGTTCACCGTCAGGATATCGGGCTGGTACGCATTGAAAATGGTTTTCAGCCCGCTGTTCTTCACACTTTGGGCCATACAAGCCCACTCGTACCCATATTTCAGAACGTTGTAGTGCATAAAGCGCAGCGTATCTGTGGTTTGTGCATTCAGGACAACGGGCCATCCTGTGCCTGCTAAAAGCGCGCATATCAAATATTTCATGGGGCAAAGATCGGCTTTTTTTGCATTTCCCGCGTCGTTTTATACACTTTTGTCGGCTCCATCCCCTACCTTTGCGCATTCGTTCATTCCTGGCTCTTTTTTCCTGCTATGACCTCTACCGTACAATATCTCGGCGACCTGCGTACAGAAGCCACCCATTTGCTGTCCGGCACCAAAATCATCACGGATGCCCCCTTAGATAATCAGGGCAAAGGGGGCGCTTTTTCGCCCACCGATCTGTGCGCCACTTCCCTGGCTTCCTGTATGCTTACCCTGATGGGCATCAGTGCGCGCAACCACGGATGGGATATTACAGGTGCCCACGCTTCGGTCAATAAAATTATGGCGGCCGACCCGCGCCGCATCGCCCGCATTGAGCTGACCATCACCATGCCGCCCCATCCCTACACAGAAGTGCAAAAGAAAATCTTAGAAACTGCTGCGCGCACCTGCCCCGTGCATTTCAGCATCCACGCTGATATAGAGGAAGTGGTGGTTTTTGAGTGGAAGTGACGGCTGATTTTCATGTCACATCACCATCCGTCACTATTTTTTTGCGCCGTCATCCTATTTTGCCGGGCTGGGCGCAGAACATGCTGCCGCTGAAAAGCAGGAAGAGAATTATATAGATGGTATTTTTCATGGATAGAGCCATTGTGAGTTTTTTGATTTTTAGTAAAGCCGTATTAAAGCCGCCAGCAGGCAAAAGATGAAACCTCGCGCCGCCGGGTGGGGTGCTTATGCAGCGCTTTCAACGTAAAAAAATAATCCATCACTCCTTATTTTTATCAAATTTTAAACACATGTCAACATAGAAAAGAGGAACTATATTCTTCGTTCCCTTCCTGTAACCCCAAAGCGAAGCACACGGAAACCTGATGATTACCACGTCTCCTCTTGAACCTAATTCAATCTTTTCAATATCGGCAACCAAAAAGAAGGAAGTATTGCCTGTTCTGTAATGATAAGCTTCAAGTTCGAGTTTGCCCAATCTAAGCACAAATGCGGCTATACTGTCAAAACAAAATTGTGCGCTCAAAGTGTGGGTAACACCTGTCAGGAAAAGGAGTATGAACAGTGGTTTCATTCGGGTTACTTAGCATTTTCAGGGTTATGCTCCAACCTCAAATTGACCTCGTCCATCCATGCCCTTCCCCCATTCCTGGTGAGCCACAAATAAATACACAACGTTTGACCACCTG